>OIEX01000146.1_pt1 | contig 46466 bp, 44 predicted proteins | sample 1581911 | NCBI WGS metagenome assembly OIEX01 (sample SAMN07977761, study PRJEB24534) | human gut metagenome | reverse complement strand
TGTATCGCAACACATCCTGGCCCACCTTGAGTAGTAAAGGCTGGACTTAATAACTTAATTTCTATATCTGCATCTTTAATATCTTCTAATATAATTTGTTTAGCCGCATTTGCTAAATCCTCTTTGCAAGCATGAGAAATATAAATTTTGTAATTGGAATCAATATTTTTCTCTTTAAATGCTTCACATATCTTTTCTACTGCTTTTTTATATGTACGTTTTGTAGTAAACTTTTCAAGAGATTTACTATCCTCTGAAAGAGTCATAACTGGTACTAATTTAATTGCACTACCAATCTTACCAACTATAGATGATATTCTTCCCCCTCTTACCAAAAAGTCAAAATCATGAGGAATTAAGAATGAAGTTGATGTTTCAATAAACTTCATTATTTCATTTACTATTTGATTTCTTGTATAGCCAGCTTCTACAAGCTTAACAGCTAAATCAACTAAATACCTGTGTGGCCCACATAAAGTTTTTGAGTTAATTACATCTATACGCTCCGGATTGTTATCCATATTTTTTGCCATACATGCTGAATTATATGTACCTGATAAGCCATCTGCCATTGAAATATTTATTATTTCATCTTCTAGATATTTACTATATAAATCTAATACATGTCCAATAGATGGCTGTGAAGATTTTGGAACATGTCCTTCATTAATAATATCAATAAATTCTTCTGTATTGATATCTTCATATTCCCTATAGGTCTTGTTATCAATGCTAACTGTAAGAGGTGCAATATCAATATTATTAGCTTGTCCCTCTTTTATAGAATAAAGTGTAGATGAGTCTGATACAATTTTTATCATCTTTTTTCTCCAATTTCGTATTTTAATCTAATATACATAGTTTTGAAAACTATTTGTTTCAGATTATCATACTAAGTAATCGATGTCAACGATAATTATGTAAACATTTTAACGTAATTTTTCCCATCAAAAACTTTTTGTTCCATTTATAGTGAATTTTAAAATCATATAAAATAATAAGAACTACCTTTTTTTGATAGCCCTTATTAAGTTTAACAGTTAAAATTTTCAATTATTTATATAATTTATGCTAAATTATTAAGAATAATTTAATTTTAAAAAATTTCAATTGCAATTTATTTTGATGCTTTTCTAGATTATACATTACAAGATCATACCTTTTATATTTTACATTTTAGCTAATATAAACCTTAGTACTTTTAGGAATATTATCATATATCCACTTTGCATTTTCTTTAGCTAATCTCACACATCCATCTGATAAAGCCATTCCAAGTCTTCCATCTCTTACACTACCATCCAAATTATAAATTATTGAGTGAAATAAATAATTCCCTTTAAACTGTGTATAATACCAACATTTATAACCTCTCTCTACTCCAAAATACAATCCTTTAATTCCTATACTGAATGTTCCCTTTGGTGTTGGAGTAGCTTTCTTTCCAATAGTACATAGATAACTATGAATAAGATTCCATTTATTTTTTGAACCACGAAATATGTTGACTTTAAATTTTTTGGTATCTACCCATATAAAATATTCAGTTGGGCTAGAAAAATCACTAGAATTAACAAATGCTGTAGCATTATCATTATAATCCTCTCCCCTTTTAAAGGAAAAAATTTTATTAATTATTTTCAAAATACTCTCTCCAAAATAAATACTTTCTAATTATACTATTCACCTCAAATCAAATGTTGAAAATAAACACTTATTTCATTATATTATTTATCATTATATCTAATATCAATTTATTTTAAGATTCTGTAATTATTTTATAAAATATTCCTCATCTTTTAATAGAAATATTATCATGATAAGTTTCCCACTTTAATAATAAATTCAACTTTTTATCAATTTGTCATAATATTCTATATTTTTCTTTAATGCTTCCATATTAAATCAATGTTTTATTACCAAATCCTTACTTTCTTCATTTTGCTTTTATTTTGCTTATTGAGTACACTCATTGTAATAACTTAAAGGAGGATGATGCATATGTGGGGCTTTGAAATTAAGCTCTAGGTGTGGTTATTTTAATATCTAATATTATAAATATATTCGCCTCAACTTTATAGAGCTTAATAAATAATTATATGAGTTGTAATATTATATATAAAGTTATGAAAGAGGTATTTATTATGTCAAATTTAGCATTTAAAGTCTATGAAAGAAATGTAAAAGCAAATCAAAGTAAACTTAGAAAAACTGGACAAATCCCTGGGATAATATATGGGGAGTTCCTTGATCATACTATCCCAATAAAAATGTGTAATGCCGAGCTTAGAAGAATGCTTAGAAAAAATAATAGTGGATCTATTATAGAAGTTGAATTAGATGATAAAAAATTTAATTGCGTAGTTAAAGATGTTCAGAAAAATAATCTACATGAAATAGTACATGTAGATTTTCAATATATTAAACCAAATGAAGTAATAAAAATGAGAATTCCTATTAAAATCATTGGACAAGAAAATCTAGAATCTAGGCGATTAACATTAGAAACTCATAATTTATTTATAGATTTTCAAGGTAATGTTGAAAAAATTCCAGAATCTATTGAAATAAATGTTTCTGATATGAACATTGATGATAAAGTATTAATCGAAGATATTGTTATTCCAGAGGATATAACAATTTTAACTGACCCTAAAACTCTATTGGCTGTTGTAAGTAGTCAATATATTTAATTCTAATTTTATAATTAAATATTTATAAAAAGAAAAAGCTATACACTGCACTGTATAGCTTTTCCCATGGCAAAATATACTTTAATTTTAAGAAGTTCTGAACCTTATACTTTTAGCTAAAATGATTATCTAGAGTAGAACTCAACTATTAAATTTTCATTAATTTGTATTGGAATTTCTTCTCTTAATGGGTATCTAGTGTATACAGCCTTAAATTCATCTAAGTTAGAATCTATGTAAGGTAAAGTATTTACATGCCCATTTATGTTTGCAATATAATTTGGAGATTTTCTTGCCTTTTCTGTTAAAGAAATTTCTGTTCCTGGTTCTACCTTATATGATGGAATATCAATTTTCTTTCCATCAACTAAAATATGTCCATGATTAACCATTTGCCTTGCAGCTCTTATAGAATTAGCAAATCCCATTCTATATACAAGGTTGTCTAATCTTGATTCCAGCCTTAATAATAAAGCTTCTCCAGTTGTACCTTCTTTAGTTTTAAAGGCATCTTCAACATATTTTTTAAACTGCTTTTCTAAAACTCCATAATAAGCTCTTAATCTTTGCTTTTCTAATAGTCTTACACCATATTCTGATAACTTTTTATCTGCTCTACTTGTTCCTTTTACAGCTCTATTCATAGCTTTTGGATGTCCATAAACATTCAATCCAAGTCTTCTACTCTGTTTAAATCTTGGGCCTCTTTCTCTAGCCATGGTTTTCCTCCTTTTTAAAATTAAATTATGTAATTATAATATCATATCTCCTCAACAATTGAAAATCATTATCATTTAGTTTTTGCCTATTATCTTAATTTATTTTTAAATTCCTTAATATTTCTCACTAATTGATAACATTTATCATTTGAATTATACCATAACTATATTTTCAATTTTATCTTAACCATCACTATAAATATTATTCTACCCTCTTAAAATACCTTTTATTTACCCATTTATATCTCTATAACTAACTTACGCACTTTATTTATAGAATCTTATTTTTTTATTGCAATTTTTGTAATATTTATATATAATTAATTTTAAATATTGTAATAGTTTATTTTTAGGAGATTTTAAAATGATAAAAAATATAAATTTATCTGAAACGCTAAAACTTAATATATTTTTCTTTAGCTTTTTTAGTTAGGTTTGTATTTATCGGTTTATATATTTACCATAGATACAAACACTTAATCGTTTGTATCTATGGAGGCTAAAGTTAATTTATTAAAGCCACATAGGTATCCACTATGTAGCTTTTAATCCTAGGCCTAAAGCCACATAGTAAATTCTATGTGGCTTTTTTATTTATAAAATATGGAAAGAGGTATTACTATGAAAAAAAATAAAAATAAGGACGTATTAATTATTGCTTTTGCAGTCTTCTCTATGTTTTTTGGAGCAGGTAATCTGATTTTTCCTCCATTTATAGGATTGACATCTGGTCATAAATGGATTGTAAGCTTTTTAGGATTTATATTATCTGATGTAGGGCTTATTCTTTTATCAATAGGAGCAATAGCACGTGCAGGATCTTTTAAATCAATTTTAGAAAAATCAGGTAATAAATTTGGTCTTACTCTAGAAATTGTAATTATGCTTTGCTTAGGTCCAATATTAATTGTACCAAGAACAGCTGCTACAACTTTTGAAATGAGTGTACAACCATTATTTGAATCAGTTAACCCAGTTTTATTTTCAATTTTATTCTTTTCTATAGTTTTAATATTAACTATAAAACCAACTAAAGTTATGGATATACTTGGTAAATTCTTAACTCCAATTTTATTAATTGCCCTATTGGTTTTAATAATAAAAGGAATCATTTCTCCTATTGGATCTTTGAATCTTGATATACAATCTAATAACTTATTTATGACGGGATTGACACAGGGTTATCAAACAATGGATCCATTGGGAAGTGGAGGTATTACTGCGCTAATAATTACATCATTTTTAAATAGGGGATATACTAAAAAAGAAACTATAGGACTTACTATAAAATCAGCTATAATATCTGCAATAGCTCTTACTTTAGTATATGGTGGATTAACTTATTTAGGAGCAACTGCCTCTAATATTTATGATCCAACTATTTCTCAAACTACACTATTAATTAGTATAACAAATGATTTGTTAGGCAATTCTGGAACAATAATATTAAGTATAGTTGTTGCTTTTGCGTGCCTTACTACAGCAATAGGCTTAACTTCTGTCACAAGCAAATACTTTGAGGATATTACTAATAAGAAAATTAAATATAATTACATAGTTATTTTTATTTGTACTTTTAGCGCTATTATTTCTAACTTTGGAGTTGATAAAATAATATCAATATCTGCTCCAATATTAACAATAATCTATCCGGTTTCAATTGCATTAATCCTGATGAATTATTTTAAAAATATATTTACTAAAATTGAAATTTTTAAAGGTGTTGCATATTCTACGCTTTTAGTTAGCTTGCTTACTGTAATTGATAGTTTAGGAGTAAATATAAGCTTTATTCATAAGTTACCTTTCTCAAACTTTGGTTTTAACTGGATTATCCCAGCTATAATAGGAGGATTTATAGGCTTCATTTTTAGTCATATCACTTCTAAAAAATTAGTGTTTTTTAATTTTTGTAATAAAAGCAAATAAAAAAAATAGCTGTCGCACTAAATAATTAGTGCACAGCTACTTTTTTGTAAAAAATAAATCCCAAACTCTATGAGTTTAAGATTTATGCTAAAATATCTTTATTCGAAAAAAACATTTTATAAAAAGATTATATTTCTTAATATTATTCTTTAGCTATTTTCATTATTTCCTTAGCATGATTAGTTAATGTATCAAAATCTCCTGAGTTTACCATATCCTTATTAGTTATATAATTACTAATTCCTGCACCTACAAATCCTAAACTTAAGAAATCCCCTAAGTTTTCTGGAGTAACTCCTGCTGCTGCAATAAACTTAACATTATTTATTGGACCCAATATATCTTTTACATACTTTAATCCTAATGTACCTGCTGGGAATAGTTTTACAAAATCTGCACCAGCTTTATGTGCTGATAAAATTTCAGTTGAAGTCATAGCACCTGGTATTGTTACTAAATCTAATTCATTTGCTAGCTTTATTATTTCAATATCTGAATTTGGAGCTAAAATATATTCTGCTCCTGAGTTTTTTGCAGCATAAACTTGCTCTGTAGTAATAACAGTACCTGCTCCAAACTTAACTTTGCCATTAAATTTAGAAGTTAGCTCTTTAAGTGCTTCTGAAGTTTTTTCAATACAATTTTCATCACCTTGATCAAATGTTACTTCAACTAACTTAACTCCGCCATTGTACAAAGCTTCTACTAATTGAACTAACTTTTCTCCATAAATCCCTCTACAAATTGCAATTATTTTATTTTTTTCAATAAAATTGATTATATCTTTTTTCATTTTGTACACCTTCTAAATATATTTTTCTATTGTTTATTTTATTATTATATCACAATACTATTTTCATTAATTTAATTTCAATAATTTTTAGAAATTTTGTATATATTAAATCTACATAAAATTAAAACCATATAAAATCTTATATTTTACTTAATTATAACTATATATTTTATAATAATCTTATAAGTAAACATACACTAATATAAAAAGTGGTTCTATTATACTTTTTCAAATAATATTTAAAATATTAATCTTAAAAACAACACCTATTGCTATTCTTTTATTTTTTTAAACAATCCTCTGGATTTAATTTTATATATTCCCATTTTCCATTACTATTTTTAACATATTGAGCTACTTCTATATCATAATCATTAGTTAAAGTATAGAATTGTATTTTATAGTTCTTATTGTCGTTTCCTAGGAAATATATATTCTTAACATAGCCATCCACCTCTGTTTTTCCCATCTTTTTAATAAGCTTGCACCAGTTTCCATATTCTATTTCAACCTTTGAGGCCCCATCATATACCCATCCATGATATGGTGCACAAAGATAATTTTCAGGTGTGATACTAATATCTAATATTTTAAATCCATCTCCTGATTTACCTAACTCTATAAATCCATAGTAATAAGTAAAACTTGCAATGTTATTTTCTAAAGCTTGTATAACTTCTATTTCATAAAAATACTTTAAATTTTCATTATCACTTGGAACTTCTTTATACTTTATTAAACTTATATGAAACATATTAGAAAATGAATCTTTATAAGTATTGAAACTTACCTTTTTCTTATATTCATCATCAAAAAAATTATATGCTATTGGATAAGGCCTATTCCCATCCCCTAATGAACCACAACCTATGTATTTACCATCTAAAGGATTAGCTGCTTCCCTTAAAAGTGAAAAATAATTCAAGATCGTATCTTCTGGACTCTTTATAAACTTTATTGGAATAGATATATCATTTACTTCTTTATCATAATAATTATTAATAAGTTCATTAACTTCCTCTTTATTATTTAATACTGGCAGCTTTGATGGTCTAAAGTACTTTTCGTTGTTTATTATAGTAACTACTTCTTTTTCATGTTGTTCTTCTAGCTCTTGATTTATGACAAATGCTCCTGCAATAAAATCCTTTTTATTATTTATTATTACGTATTTATAAAATATAAGTCCAAAACAAAATAAAGCTAATAAACATAATAATAAATAACCTTTTCTTTTTTTAATATAAATTACCATTTAATACTCTCCATTATAATATACTTAATAAATATCTATTATAATGTTTATTCCAAAAAAATTTGAAAATTACTTAATTTATTGCGAAAGTAAAAAAGCGCAATCTCAGTAATCTATTTAATGTACAATTTAATTTATTCAATTTCAAGTAAGCTTTATTGCCTTGAAAAAGTTAATTTTTTATTCTTATAAAGGGGATCGCGTTTCGCGCCCCCCTTTTATACTTCTATATTAATTTTTTCTAAAGGGTATCACGAAACGTTATATCCTTTAAGTTATTTATTTATTTAAAATAATTTTTTATCTATTATTTACATATGCATAAAATTAAATATTTTTAATACCATTCGTAAAAAAGGAACTCTAATTTAAACTTCCTTTTTATCAACTTTATTAAAATTTATTTTTATAAATCTCTTTTATTTTCATAATGTAATTTGTAAACTTTTATTAAGTTAAAGATTTTTTCTAAAAATCAACAAATTATATAAAACATTTTTTACTAACTTTTTAAATTAAGAAACTCTTCTAATTCTTCTTTATTACTGTCCATATATTCTTTAAGTGCTTTTAAGTTAACGTATAATGGAACTGATATAGTATCTAGTTCTAACAATCCATTAACTACATCTTTTAAACCATCTATACTACCTATTAAAAATTCTCTTTTATCGAAAACTTCTCTTTTTTCTTGAGAAAATGATATTAAATCTTTATTTACTTTTGTTAATCCTACAAACTCAGACTTTCCACCTTTTTTAATCCATCTAAATGTTCCTAATATCTTTGTTTTACCTATTTCTTTGTGAGATGGGCATAAGTTTTTTCTTCCGTTTTCTTCCCAAAGTTCCCTATTCATGGAATTTATTATTGTATCATTAAAGCTATCTCCAACTATATCACTCCAATCACAAGAACCACTACCTGTTGGTACTAATAGACCTGCGCTAGATTGAGCTATTCTATTTTGTGTCCATATAACTAAATAATTATCACTTGTTATTGCTAAAGTACTTACTCCAATTTCATTATTCATTACTGATGATGTTATGTTTTTTAAAAAATATTCATTATTCTTTTTTATTACTGGCATATATTCTTCAGCTGATGCAATAAGTTTATTATTGTCATTTGATCTTAATTCTTTTCCAGATATTATATTAGTTAAATAGGTATCATAATATGTCCCTCTATGGCAATATATTATATTTTTGTCATTGTTAATTTTAATATCTGTGGACATACATAATTTCTTTTCATTAAAAAACATTCTTCCATAAAAATTTGATAGTCTATAATTAAACTTCAAAAATGGTAATAAGTCGTCTTTATTTTCTTTTATAAATTCTCTTATACGTTTCTCCATTTCTTTCGATTTATGAAGAGCATATAAATTATTTCGTAAATATTCATCTACCTTTCTACTTCTTAATACCCTTTCTATATTTCCATTGAACAATTTAAATTCTTCTATTTTATAACCATAATTATTACTATCTTCTAGCTTTAATCTATTATATATATCTTCTTGAATATCTGATTTTATATATCCATATCTTAGATCCATACTACTTTTTATTTCATTTATTATATTATATGAATCATAAATAAATTTAATAATTGTTCCAATAAGGACTAATAATACTCCTTTTTCATTGCTATCTAAAGAAAATAAATCTCTCCAATTTGTTATTAAAGTATAAGTGGATATAGAAAATAATATTAAGTCAATTAATAATATTATTATTTCTCCTCTTTTTATCTTAAATAAATATAAATTATAGTCTCTAAAGTTCTCTAGCATTTTTCTCCCCCTTATATTTAATAAATATAAATAATAATTATACTTAAAATCCCCTTTATCCTTACACTTAATATTTAATTAATACTATTAATGTAATTATTTATATTAAATCATAAAAATCACAGCTTATAAATAGCTAATATATAAAATTAAATTCCTAATTCTAAAGAAAATAAAAAGGTAGCCTTAATTATCTATAAAATGTATCCTAAATAGATATAGTAATCAGTTCAATAGATAAACTAATAGAAAATAAAAAGAATATTCTTAGAGGGGATTCATTTATTCATTCTTATCAATGGTTGAAATAAAAACATACGAAACATTTGGATAGATAATTAAAGAAATAGATGATTACATAGATTATCATAATAATTTTAAAAGACAATGAAATTTGAAAAAGATGATTCCTGTTAAATACAGAAATCATCTTTTAAATTAGTCTACTCTTTTTTAAATCGTCCTTGATAAAGGCTACAGTTTAATTCGAGCTTCCTTTTTATCAAAGTTTTCTAAAGCTACTTCAAATTTACGTTTTCCTATATAACAAAATGGACAAAATATATCTGACCAAATTTCCACCTTCATTTCTATTCCTCCTTACTGTATAAGATATTTTAATTAGTCATTTGTATATTTTTAATTATCTCCAAATTATTTCTGCATCTTTCCTTGGTGTTGTTCTTGAATATTTTATATTTGGATATCCAATAATCATACAAGTTACAATTTGTTTACTTTCATCTAACTCTAAAAATTTCATTATCTTTTTATTTCCTTGTGCAGCTCTTATAAAGAAACCACTAAAGAACGTTCCAAGCCCTAATGCATTAGTCATAAGTTCCATATTTGAAGATGCAAGTGCTCCATTTACTTGTGAATTAGATAACACAAGTATTACCGCTGGCGCATTAAAGAATAATCTATCACCTTTCTTAGGATCGACTTTATATTCTTCATACATATTAACCCACATCTCTGCATAAGTTTTAAACTTCATAGTTTCTTCTGTTAAATTATTAAGTATTCCTTGTCCCATTTGACTTAAGCTTTCTAAAGTCATTTCTCTTAATTCATCAATTCCATCTTTTATAACAATATAAGATACATCTTGACTATTGCTTCCTGTTTGAGTAAATCTACCAGCTTCTATAATTTTTAGAAGTTTTTCAGATTCTACATCTTTATTTTTAAAGTTTCTTATACTTCTTCTAAACTTAATAAAATTAAGTAAATTATCTTCATTTATTTCAAAATCTTCTTTATTGTAGTCTTTAACATCTTCCATATTATATTCATCTGTTGAAACTGCATTTTTAGGACAAACTGCTATACAATGACCACATTTAATACAAGTTATATTATTTATATTAGCTTTACCATCAACTAAATTTATATCACTCACTATACAATCATTAACACATAAACTACATCCAATACATTTTTCTTTATCTACTATCATCATAATATATCCCCCAGTTTCTTTTGACATAACTATAAATAAATTTTATAATTATGTTATTTAATAAATTTGATCCAAAAATTTATATTGTGATTATATCATCATAAAGCAATATATGTCTAATTGATAATTTTCATAAAACCATAACTAATAGTTATAGGTTTTATATTATTACTATAACTTTCCAAAACCCTTATGTTATATCACATTATATTATTCTATTATAAGAATTATTAACTAAGACACTATTAAACTACTTTTAATCTTAAATTAGCTGATTTTATAAATATTATTTTAAGGAGATTCAAATGAACCTACAACAATTAGAGTATTTTAAAACAATAGCTGAAATCGAAAACTTTACAACTGCATCTAATTTACTATCAGTAAGTCAACCTGCATTAAGTAAGTCAATTTCAAAGCTCGAGGAAGAATTAGGAGTTCCTTTATTTGAAAAAAGTGGCCGTAACATTAAACTAACAAGGTTTGGAAAAATGTTTTTAGCTCATACAAAAGCTGCATTACTTGAGATAAATAAAGGTATAAAAGAATTAAAGGAAATAACGAATTCTAATGCAGATAGTATTTCTATATCTTCTACCTCTAGTATAGGCACATATTTTATGCCTTTTATAATAAGTAATTTCTTAAATGAAAATCCAAATACTAAATTTCAATTTAATCATGAACCAGTAAAAAATATAATATGTAATTTAAAATCTGGAAAAATAGATTTAGGATTTTATGAATGTATAGAACATTCTAATATACCTTCTGAAATTGAATCAATTGCTATAAGAAGTGAAGAATATGTTTTAATAGTTCCTAAAAAACATTATCTTTCAAATAAATCTGAAGTATCTTTAAAAGAATTAGAAAATGAGTCTTTTGTTGCTTTTTGCATAGATAATAAAGATAAGATAATTTCATACTCTGAATACTTAGGCTATATTCCTAAAATCTCAATAAGACCTAATGAAGCAAGTATGCTAGAAGGTTTAGTTGCAGCAGGCGCTGGAATATCAATAGTTCCAAATACACCAATTATCAACACAAATTCTGTATCAATCTTAAAGATAAAAGAAAAAATTAAAGATAAAACTATTTATATGGGATGGCTTAAAGATGCATATATGTCCCCTATAGCAAAAATATTTAAAGACTTTGTTATTTCAACTATTTAAAAGTTATAAAAGAATCTATAATGTATTAAAACAGTTAATATAGATTCTTTTAACTTTTTAACTATATAACCTTAATTGTATTATAAAAAATTACTTTTACTAATATAATTTTCTATTCTTCTTATAAATTTATCACAATCACCTTTATTACTAAATGCTCTTTTAGGAATTATCGATATTAATCTACTTTCTTTTGTCACAAAAAAATAATTATTATATTCCTTTAAAACTAGGTCCTTACTCCAGTTTAATCCTACGCAAATATCCTTATTATAAGTATAAATCCCATTGTCATTTATAAATACAACCTGATAATTAGATTCTGATTCCTCATTATCTTTATTAATAAATAATTTTCTCATTAAAGTCTTCTTTATTAATAAAGGAATACCAATCAGATTAAAAGTTGCTATAGCTAAAACTATTAATATAAATATCATTTTTCTATTGTCAAAATAAGAAAGCATCAAATAAATAACAAATAAAGCTAAGCATTGCATTAATATAACTGGTAATATAACTTTAATTATTATATTTATAATTCTTTTTTGAGAAAATAAATACTTTATGGATATTTTTATATCTTTAATATCTAAGTTAAATTTATTAGTATAAATATTTTTATCACCTAAATTTAGATCAGAATTATTATCATCATTTTTCTTAATTTCTTCTATAAATTTATCATGTTCGTTCAAATGATTTAATACCCTTAAAGGAATGTATATATTATTTTTATCATTTTTATATGAAATAATGATAAATAAATCATCTTCTTTTATATGGCTAATATTACTTACTTTAAACATTATACTTTCTGTAGATGAAAAATAACTAAATATATTATCCTTTACTATTACTCTTTTCTCATCTTTTTCGTTAATTTGTAATTTATAATTTATTTTATCGGTATATCTTTTATAACTATTATTGGCTTTCTTTGAAAGTCCTTTAACTACAAAATAAATAATTAAATTTATTAGTGCAGAAAATATTGACCAAATAAAAATGAATAATATATTACCAACCATAAATATTGCTGGTACTAAATATATACTTATCATTAAGATAATTAAAATTATCTTTCTATATTTTTCTATTTTCATCTTTATTAGAGGATCTTCATTTTTTTCCATTGTACTATTTAAAAATCTAATATATTCTTCTTCAGTAAATTTAAATGTATAATCCATATTATCACCTCTCCTCCTTAATATCTAAATTCTATTTAATAATATTATATATCCTTAATATACCTTTTTCAAAATAAATCCTTAAAAGTTCTATTTAAACTTCTATTTATTATTTAAAATATAAATAATAATTTTCTCTACACCAAACTAAAGCTCTCAATAAAATAATAAATCGAATATTATAATTCTAAATAAAATAGAAAAAGTAGTATATAACTTAATAAAACTATATACTACTTTTTTTATTAACTATTCAATTGTATGTCCTGAATTCTCTATACAAGCTCTTATTCCTTGTTGTGTAGCTGGTTTATTATACATAACTTCGACTGATCCTCTTGCCATATCAACACAAACTTGATTAACACCTTCAACTTTTTCTAATGAATTTTTTAATTGTGTTTTCATATTTTCATTAGCTATTCCACTAATGTTACAATGTAATCTTTCCATACTATATCTCCTTTCAAAATTGATACAGATATAGTATGTTCATAATACATTAATATATATTCTATAACTCTTAACAATTAATATTTCATTATAATTTATACTATCGATATCTTATATTATTTCATTCGATATTATTGGAAATTAAGTTTATCTAGATAGTACTCTTGTCTATGAAAATTTCATACTACTACTTTTAATATTATTAATTTTTATGTTCTTTACTTTATGCTTCGTATCCTATTTAAATCAGAACTACATAACACTTCTAGATTTTCAGATATTTTTTCTTTGGACCAGTTCCACCACTTTAATTCTAAAAGATATTCTATTAACTCATCATCAAATCTTTTCTTTATAAATTTAGCAGGATTTCCTCCTACAATACTATATGAGTCAACATTTTTTGTAACAACTGAATTAGCAGCTATAATAGCTCCATCACCAATTTTAACACCTGGCATTATTGTTACATTTTGTCCTATCCAGACATCATTCCCTACTATAGTATCACCCTTATAAGGTAAATCTTCTATTGCAGGAGTGGATTTTTCCCATCCATTCCCCATAATGTTAAATGGATAGGTAGTTACACTATTCATTCTATGATTTGCACCATTCATAATAAATTCTACACCACTTGCAATAGCACAAAATTTTCCTATAACTAACTTATCACCAATAAACTCATAATGATGAGTTACATGCTTTTCAAAGTCTTCTCCTGAGAAATAAGAATAATCTCCAACTTCAATATTAGGATTTTTTATGGTGTTTTTTATAAAACATATAGTTTTAATTTTCTTATTTGGATATATATCATTTGGATTTGGGCCTAAATTTTTAGACATAAAAAATCTCCTTTTAAATATTCACTTCTTTTCTTATTATTACATAAATTATATAAAATTAATTTCATAACGCAAAAATAATTTATAATAATACTCTTTTCATCAATTGATAGGTAGAAATCTTAATATAAAAGGAGCTATTATTACTTTTATACTCATTATAATAATGATTTATTTAGCAAACCATATTTCATTAGCTATAGATATTTACTCTGAATTTAAAAACTATTATGAAATAATGTTCTTTAATGCATTAAGATCTATTTCATATTTCTTATCAGAACCTTCAATATAGAAGTGAGTTTATGAAAAATTTACTTATTGGTTATCTTTTAACATTTATTTGCTCTGCGTCATATATTAAAAAGTCCTATGAAGATGCAATTTTTTAAATAAAGGATGAAGAAATCTAATTATAGAAAATTAAAATAAAGAAACTCAAATTTATCATTTTTCATATACTAATATTGTTATTACTTTATTAGTTAGGTGATTAAAATTAAAATTAAACTCTATGATGGGATAAATATTAATGAATTACAATTAATTGGTAGTGGAACTCAAGGAAAAGTATATAAAATAGATTCAAAAAAATGTATTAAAATATTTAAAAAGAAACAATCCTGTAAGGATGAAACCCACACCTTACTTATGGCTCAAACAAATTCACATTTCCCTAAAATTTATTCATACGGTGAAAAACATATTATAAGGGAATATATAGATGGGATTGAATTAGATAAATACTTGTTATCGAATTGTCTTACTCCAGATATATCAAGTAAACTCATAGAACTTTATGAAGCCATGTATTCTATAGGATATGCACGATTAGATTCAGCTTTATTTCATATATTTTTAACACCATTAAATGATATTAAACTTATTGATACTGCAAAAGCTATGAAGAAAAAAAGTATATATCCTAATTTAATTATTAAGGGATTAGATTATCTTGGATGCAAAGAAGAATTTTTAAATTTTGTTCAAACTGAAAGACCTGAAATTTATGCTAGATGGTTAAAATATCGTAAGTAAATCATTTGTTTTTTAAGGAGAAAAAAATGAGATTTATAGTTTTTGGTGATTCAAAAGGCAAAGAAAATGGCATAAATAAAAAAGTGCTCAATTCAATAATGAAAGAAACTTGTAAGCTAAACCCTGAGCCTGAGTTTATAGTAATGTGTGGAGATACTGTTGCAGGTAGTCCTAATGAAGAAGTATTAAAATTACAATTAACTGATTTAAAAAACATTATTGAAAAATATCATCCTGGAAAACAACTAATTCCTGTAGTTGGCAATCATGAAGTCAATATAACCCCAGAGGATGATAAATTTGAAAAAGCTTTCAGTCAGTTTTATGATAATTTAATACCTAACAAATTTACCCTTGATAACTATAATAAAACCGTTTATTATATAGATTTTGAAGATACTAGACTTATAGTTCTTAATTCATTTCATTATGGAGAAATTCATAAAATTAGCCAAGCTCAGCTTAATTGGTTAGAAAAAATAGCATCTGACTGTACTAAAAGTAAACTTCTTTTTGTACATTCTCCTGCATTTCCAACGGGTGCTCACCTTGGTCATTGTCTTGATTTATATCCTGATGATAGGGATAAATTTTTAAATGTAATAGAAAAATGTAATATCGATATAATCTTTTGTGGACATGAACATAACTATTCAAGAAGAAAGATAAATAATTCTTATAAGGATGGATATATTTATCAAATAATTACTGGTGGTGCTGGTGAAAAACTTCGAGATAAATTTAAAAGTAAGTCTGGTGTTATTGTTCCTCCAATTGCTGTATATCATTTTTTATTAATAGATGTGGATAAGGAATACATTAAAGTAAGGTCAATAACATCTAAAGGGAAAAAAATAGATGAATTTGAAATAAAAATAAAATATGGCTGTTGAAAATCAACAGCCTTTTACTTATGTATTTATTATGAGTTCTTCATTATTACACTTTCAACTACATTTGCTGCAGTTTCACAAGCATCACAACATCTTTCGAAATATTTAAAAGTATCTGTCCATGTCATTAATTCAATAGGATCTTTTGAAGTAGTGTAAAGATTTCTTATACTCATAATATATAACTTATCTCCTTCTTCTTCTAATCCATTTATATTAACTATTAATTTTTGTATTTCTTGTGATTTTTTATAATTACGGAATTCTTTCATTAAGCCTTTTAACTCATTACAATTTTTGATTATTACATTAGCAAAATCTAAGGCTTCTCTTCTCATAGAAGTAATATTAAACATATATATTCTTGCTAAGATATCTTCTATAGCATCTGTTACATTATCAATTTCATGAGCTAACTCTGCAATGTCTCCTCTTTCGATAGGTGTAATAAACTCCTTAAGTAATTTATCCATCATATCGTGTTTTTTTAAATCTGCTGCATGTTCAATATTATGCATTTCTCCTATTTTATTTTTCATTTCATTTGCATCAAAGTTTAATAAAGTATCATGAAGTAAATTTGCAGCACTACATGAATAATCTACTAACTCAGATAACATTTCAAAATAATCATTTCCTTTTCTACTTGCCATTACTAATCCTACTCCTTTGTAGTTTATATTTTATTAAAAAATCCAAATGAAAAACTTCGCCATTAAAAATCCGATAATACCACAACCAGGGAAAGTAAGAACCCATGTCCAAACCATTTCTTTAACAACACCCCAGTTTACAGAACTTAATCTCTTTGCTGCTCCAACTCCCATTATTGAAGTTGTTTTAGTATGAGTTGTACTTACAGGAATTCCTGTTACTGAAGAAATAAGAAGGCATCCTGCTGCAGCTAAATCTGCTGAAAAACCTTGATATTGCTCTAATTTAACCATATCCATACCAACAGCTTTTATAATTTTATATCCGCCTATAGAAGTACCTAAAGCCATAACTAAAGAACAAACTACCATTAGCCATATTGGAATTACAAAGTTTTCAACTGTACCTTGTCCATTTGCTAAGAATATTCCAAGCATAAATACTCCCATAAATTTTTGACCATCTTGAGCACCATGCATAAATGCCATTGCAGCTCCTCCACCAATTTGTGAATATTTAAAGAACCCTCTTGTCTTTGTACGATCAACTCCTTTAAAGATAAATTCTATAATCTTAACAGTTATCCATCCCATTACAAAGCCTAATCCTGTAGAAAGTACTAGTCCATAAATTACTTTTATCCACTCGCCTCCATTAATTCCACTAAGTCCACCTTGAAGAGCAATTGCTGCTCCTGATATACCTGCAATTAATGCATGGCTTTCACTTGTAGGAATTCCAAAATACCAAGCTGCAGTTGCCCAAACTACTATAGCAAATAATGAGGCACATAAAGCAACTAATGCATCACCAGAATTCCCTCCAAAATCAACCATATTATAAATGGTCATTGCTACATTTGCATTTACCATTGTCATTACAAAAACACCTAGAAAATTAAAAACTGCAGCCATTAATATAGCAGCACGAGGACCTATTGCTCTTGTAGATACACATGTTGCAATAGCATTAGGTGCATCTGTCCATCCATTTACTAAAATTACACCTAAAGTTAAAATTACTGTTATTAATAATGCTGGATTATCTATTATTTGTCTTATGAATTCAAAGAAAGAAATAGTCATTAAATATCCCCTTTCATTTTTAAGTTAATTCATTCTTTTATATATGGTATAAAATTCAATCTTTATATAGCAAATAAATATACATATTATTACAATTTATAATTTTGTTCATAAAATTTTTACAATGTGATTATATAATATTTAATCTTAAAAACACAAGAGAAATACACAGTTTCTGCCATTAAATCCGTGTTAAATTCTTGTTAAATGGTAAAGCATTGTAATAATAACCCTTTAAGAAGATTAAATTAATTAATGTTAAATTCTTGTTAAAATGCCCACCTAAACCTATCTTTTTTTCATCAATATTATATGTTTTCACTAGATTTTCGTAATAGATTTTCTTATTTTTTGTGCATAGTCTATCATTATAGAATATGATTTTTTCTAGGGCACTATTCTATCGGTGATAAAAATTTAGTATATCTACAATCAATTAAAATCATGTTGTTATCATCACTTAACAAATTTTATAACAAGTTTAAAAATATTTCTGAATAGATTTTGATTTTACAAAAATAATACCTATATAAAAATTATATAGGTATTATTTTTAAAATTTATATTATGTCTTTTCGTTATCTTATTATACTTCTAATACTACTTTAGTTTTATTTCCATATCGTATTATCTCTATAATAATTTATGCCTTGATTTGTAAGTCTCTCCCCTTGCTTCTCTAACCTAATTTTATATTCATCCCAGTTTCTAAGTTCTTTAGGTGTCCAACCAATTTCAGCATACCCTAGTAATCTTGGGTATATCATAAAATCCATTTGTTCTACAGTTGAAATAGTTTCCGTCCACAATGGAGACTCTACTCCAAGAATTAAATCCTTAGGAGCATATTCTGTAGGGTCCCATCTATATGCTGTTTCTATAGGAATATATCCTGCCCATGTTAATCCATAAGGTGTATTTTCATTATACTTCATATCTAAGTAGGCTTTGGATGCAATTGAAATTATCATTTTCATATTTTTTTCTCTAGCTGCTTCATTTGAATCCTTCCAATTTTGTAATATTACACTTGAATTTATTTCTGGAGCAGTATCTATTGGATCCCATCCAACCGGAGTTTTCCCATAGCTTTGAACTATCTTAGATACTCTTCCTACAAAATAATCATAGTCAGCTTTTTTAGTGTTCTCAGCTTCATCTCCTCCTATATGAAAGTACTTTGAAGGTGATATGGCTGAAATTTCTCTAATTACATCATCAAGAAATTCATATGTTCTTTCACTATGTGTCATAAAAGAACTAAAGCCTACATCTGTTCCTGTATATAACGGTTTTCTTTCTCCATCAGGATTTAAAAATCCATAAGAAGCTAATGCTGCATTACTATGTCCCGGCATATCAACTTCTGGAATTATTTCAATATACCTATCAGCTGCATATTTAACTATACTTTTAAATTGATCTTGTGTATAATAACCTCCTGGTCCGCCACCTACTTCTGTACTTCCTCCTATAAGAGTTAAATCTGGATATTTTTTTATTTCTATACGCCATCCTTGGTCATCAGTAAGATGTAAATGCACTCTGTTTATTTTATATTGTGCTGCATAATCTATTTGACGTTTAATCTCATCTTCAGTGAAAAAATGTCTCGCAACATCAATCATTAATCCTCGATATGAATATTCTGGTTTATCATATATTGTAGAAACAGGAATATTCCATTCAACATTAGTCACTAATGTACTTTTTTCAATATCTGGTGGCATAAGCTGCCTCAATGTTTGAATTCCTCTATAAATACCCTCAGGCTTATATGCTATTATCTTAACATTTTCAGAAGTAGTAATAATTTTATATCCTTCATTGCCTTGTGCTTCTTCTCCTCCAATAGTAGTTAAATAAATACTTGATTTAGAAGAACTTTTCCCCTTAATAATATTTAACTCAAATCCTGTTGAAGACTTTAACTTTTCTCTTAATAATTCTGCAATTCTACTAAGTTCCTCTGTTTCAGCCTCATTATTTCCATTTACATAAATCGAAGTTTCCTTAGTAAGATAAAAGTTTCCTGTTCCTTTTTCATAACTTAATGGTTTTGGTATGATATTATTATTGCTGCTTTCTTCTACAGATACTGATTGCAATTCTTCTTTATCTTTAAAAATTATTATTGAGGAAAAAATTAATAATATTATAGCTATCGTAATTATAGGTATAAAACCCAAAAACTTATTAGATACATTCTTCATTGGTTCACCTTCCTTATACTTATTATAATCTTATATAAAATACATATTTAAATGTTAAATATATGTTTCAAACCGTTCTAATTAAAACTATAGATTAACATACTTATTTATTACTTATATATTTTATTCAAATGTTACACCTTTATTGTAAGTTACATAACACCTTTCATTATTATCTTATAACCTAAAATTGAAAGTATATACCATCTTTTAATTAAATTAATTTATTGACTTAATCTAAGTTATTATATAAATATAGAAACATGCTAAAATAACATATTTCTATATTTACACCTCTAATAAAATTTAAATGATAATTAAATCATATGTACTTTATAATCTACTTATTCTTATGAACTTTACCTTCAAATATCTTTCCTTTTCCCTCAGGTATTTTTCGCTTAGTTAATATATCATAGAATCCAGAAATAATATAACTAACAGTCATAACAATTATAATTGCTACCATTTCCTCTCCGCCGAAGTATTCTAATGACATTGCTATAGCTGTTATTGGTAATGATGTTGCACTACAAAAAACCCCTATCATACCTAATGCTGCACAAGAGGCTAATGGTATGTTTATAAATTTTGCAATCCAACTTCCTAATGCAGCTCCTACAAAAAATGTTGGATTACCTCTTCCTCCTTGAAAAATAGATCCTAAAGCTACAGCTGTGAATATTATCTTCCAAATAGAATCTATAATGCTTACAGGATTATTAAATGAATCATTTATAAATGACTGACCTAAGCCATTGTAGTTATCACCTACAATTAAAAATAAAATTATAGTAATACATCCACCTAAAATAGCTTTAACATACGGATTTTTAGTAAATATATTATAAACCTTACTACTATTATCTAATACAAAGTTGAAGATAAATCCGGTTGCTCCAAATACTATTCCTAACATGACTAATTTCATAATTAATAATATATTTAATGTATCTAATGTTAAATTGGGATATGATATTGTAGTACTCCCAATAAGTGTAGCTACTTCATTAGAAATTACTGTAGTTAAAAATGCTGGAATCAATGCCTCATAATGAAATTTACCTTTTAACACTACTTCCATTCCTAATATAGCTCCTGCAAAAGGAACATCATATATTACTCCAAAGGCGCTTCCAACTCCACATATTACTAATGTTCTTTGTTCATCATCTGATAGTTTAAATTTTCTTGCTATAAAATCTCCTAAAGTTCCTCCCATTGCTACTGCTGAACCTTCTTTACCTGCAGATCCACCACAAATAGTAGTAAGTAAAGATCCTATAAATACAACAAAAGTCATATAAAATGGGATATCCTTAGCTGCAGATTGGACTTCTGACTTTAGTAAATTTTCTCCTGAATATGCATTTCTTTTTGTTTTTAAATACATAAATGTAATTATTAATCCTGCAATCGGTAGAAAATATACTAAATATTCATGTTCCTTTCTATAGCTATTTGCAGCTTTTAAGATCATATTATATAATCCAACTACTATGCCTATAGGAATTGCCATAGCAATACTCAATATTATCCATTTGAATATTTTCCGAATTAATTTATAATAATCCTGATTTTTTTCGTTATAAACTTGTTCACTCATAAATATTCTCCTTAATCATTTTATAACTCTTGCTAAACCTTAGTATTTGATATTATAAAAAAACAATTCCTATATATTAATTTATAAGTAAGTTTCACGACTCTTTTCTTATTAATCTTTAAAAATCATTACGTAAAATCAGATAAAATTTCAAATATTGAACGAGACAATAATTCAAAAATATATAATATTCTAAAGTAATAATTGATATTAAAAAGAGCTCAAAAATATTGTAATTTACACAATATTTTTGAACTCTAATCTATAGTCTAATATTTAATTATATAACTACTTTCACCTGGAACATCTACTTCATGGTTTCTTTGGAAATAATCTATTATAAGCTCACTCATATCCATATTTATTTCTTTTACCACTTCAGCATTTTCGTAAGCTGGATAAATAGCTGTATTGCTTGCACGATAATTATTTAAAACTATTGTGTAATCTTCATTTAAATCTATTTCTTTTCCATCTTTCTTCATTGAAACAACACGATTTCCGAAATCTTTATTTAAATCTATTTCATAAGTTAAACCTGCAAATGTATCATAATTATAGTTTTGTATCTTTGGCACTAAGAATTCATTATTAATTTTAACTTCATTATTTTCTAAAACAAAATATGTAGCACTTTTTTCAATAGCTTCTTTAACTTTGCTACCTTTAATCTTAAGTACCTTTAATGTGTTTGGATATGGATAATTAATTAGTACATCTCTAATTGAAACATTCTTCTTAAATCCAATGGCTGTATCAAATAGTGATAAGGCTGAAAAATCCGCATCAGAAACATCTAATTGAACTTCATGTAAGAAATTTATAAAAGGATGCCCCTTAAGCCTTGCTATAAATATATCATCCATGATTATATCATTTTTAAAATGCCCTATCTCCTTATCTAAGTACTCTTGTAACTCTTTATTTAAATTAGTAAATCTCTTTTCTAATTCAATATTTATTTCATCATTTAATTTCGATACATCTATCAATTCATAAGTTGCTTCTTTAGTTTCTGTATCTATAACTATCTTAGTAAAATTTTGTCCATTATGCATAGGTTGTGTGCATATAACTCCATTAACTTTTATTATGAAAGATCTATGTTGATGTCCACTTAAAACTATATCTATTGAATCATAATTTTCTAGTAATTCACTAGCCTGATTTTCTTTGGTTAACTTTTCTGTAGGAGTATTATTACCATCTAAACTTTTTTCAAAACCTCCATGATAACAAACTATTATCATATCTGATTTTTCTTTTAGTTCCTTTTCGTATTCTCCATAAATTTTAACTGGATCTAAGAACTCTAAGTTTTTTATATTCTTCTCCTGCTCCCAATTAGGTATAAATGATGTTGTAAATCCTATACATCCTACCTTAAAGCCATTAAAATCAAAAATCTTATAAGGCTTACTATCAAAGGCTAAACCTTTAATATTAGAATTTATAATCTTATTTGAAATTGTTTTATAAGCAGTATTTAAATAATCTAATCCATAATTAAATTCATGATTACCTAAAGTATATGCGTCATATCCTATATCTTCTAAAAGCTCTGTAATTGGATTAGTATCTATTTTTTGCTTAGATAAATAATGAGTTAAAGCTGAGCCTTGAATTAAATCACCACAATCTATCTTTAAAGCTGCATCATAATTTTTTTCATCCTTTAATATATAAGTTCCTATTTTTAATATTCCAAGTGATTTTTCAGTTACATAATTAGTTGGATATACAAATCCATGTAAGTCACTAGTTTGATAAATAACTAATTTCATAGTACCTCCTTAATATGCTATCACACAATGTAAAATGAATAATGTAGGATATAATATTTATGAGCTGTGGTGAACAGCTCATAAATATTATATCCTACATTTTAATTTGGAGCTGCCTTTAGACAGCTCCATTTTATAGAAATAAATTTTATATTATTCCCAAATAGAATTTAAAGTTGTTTTAAATTCTTCTAACTTTTTAGTTACATCTGTTTTAGTATCAGCTAATACTGATTCTAGAACTGTACCTGCTTCACGATATGCAGCATCAGCACCACTTATTACTGGATTTGTATATAAGTTCTTAGTTGCATCTGCTAATATTGGAGCTATTAAGCTTCCAGAATTTTTATATTCTTCTGATTCAATAGCACTTTGTCTTACTGGCATATATCCAGTTTCTGAAGCCCATTGAATTTGCTTTTCTTTGCTAGTTAAGAACTTTAAGAATTCATATGCAGCAGTTTTTTGTTCTGGTGTTGCACTTGAGAATACATATAAATCAGTACCTTGTTGTAATGAAGCATTTGTTGGGTATGGAGCAGCACCTACTTCAAATTTACCTCCAACACCTTGTTTAACAAAGTTTTCACCTGCATTTGAACCAACATACATACCTATAGTTTCGTTACCAAATGGTCCTGATAAGTATTTATCTGTTCCTGCAATTCTAAAGTAACCTTCTTTTACGCCTTCTAAGTAGTAATTAACTGCTTTAACTGATGCATCACTTGTAACATCAAAGTTATTATCAAAAGTTTTACCTTCTGACTTTAAGAAAGTAGTGTAATAAGTATTTAATGAATCAAATCCAGCTCCTGGAATTCCTTTTTTATCTTTTATTTCTTTTGCAACTTTTACAAGTTCATCATAATTTGTTGGAGGTGTTAAATTTAATTCATCAAATAATGTTTTGTTATACCAAATAACTTCTGTTGATTTGTTAAATGGCATTCCATATATCTTTCCATCTATTTTAGCTGCTTCTCTAAGACTTGGTAATACATCATCATAATTATCAAACTTAAGAGTTTCATTTTCTATATATGGAGTTAAGTCAGTAACTAATCCATCTTGTATAGGGTTAAACATCCAATCAGGATATGCTTGTGTAAGTGTTGGTAAATCCTTTGGACTTGAAACTGTTGCAGTTATTTTTTGTTGTAAGTCTGGATAACTTGATTGATTTTGTAAAGTAATCTTAATATTAGGGTTTTGAGTAGTAAACTCATCTGTTAATTTTTGTAAAGACTTTTCTAAATCTCCGTTCATAGCATGCCAGAATGTTATTTCTACTGGGTTAGTTATTTCTGTTACTATGTCTTCATTTTTTGATTCAGCGCCTTTAGTAGAACATCCTGTTAATAGTCCTACAGATAGGGCTAATGCTAATAATTTTTTAAACTTCATTTTTTACCCTCCATCGTTGTTAAATTGTTTGCTTCTTCTCTGGTAATAGTCTATCTCCAGATTCATTATAAAGTTTTTCAGGACGATATGAATGAATTGGAACTAATAACTTAGGTTTAATTAAGTTAATTATCTTGATTAAATCATAAGGATGAGCATGCCCACTACATGAAACTCTTTCGAATTTAATATTCATTTCTTCGAATTTGTTTACAAATGGTGTGTATGCAGGATCAAAATCACCTAATGGTACTGCATTTGAGTGAATATAAATTCCACCTTCTTTTAATTTATCCATATGTTCAATGGCAAGTTTATCTAATTGCCAGAAAAAGCTACCTTCATCATTTAATAAGGCTTCAAAATCAATTTTAAGATTTTCATCTAATCCATAATCTCCATTATCTAATTGATAATAATAAGATTCATATCCTGTTGCTTCCTTTAATACATAAGAATAATATGCATCTAAGACAACTTTTCTTGAATTAGTTTTTATTATATTTAAAATTCTTTCTATATTAGAAATATAATAATTAAATGTTATTTGCTTGTTAGGATTATTATTAACAATTTCATTTATCTTTTCTATTAATTCAGGCTCATTTGATATTTCTTTATCGCTAACATCATCATCAAAATCTTGGAAAGAAACACTTACACCTTCTATTAATAAAACATCGCAGTTTTCGCTTTCTTTACAGAAATTCAAAGTAGCTTCTTTTCTATATCCATGAAGTCTTATATCTCCTGTATAAGATATTACTAAATCAGGAGTTTCAATTAATAACCCACATGCTCCATAAGCATCATGATCAACTGGCATTACTTTAACCTTTATCTTGCCAATTTCTATAACTTCATTTTCCTTAACTCCAATTATGTCTCTTGTATTCTTTCCATTATTCTCATGAAGAGGGAAAAGGAAATCATTATTTATATTTAAAGTATTTAATAGAGATTTAGTACCTTCTAATGTATATAGAGGTATTTCTGGATTTAAATAATTTACTATTTTTGAATGATCTAAATGCACATGTGATAAAAATACAGCTGTATTTTTAAAGCTATCTTCTTTTGATTCATAACCTTTTAATGGAATTTTTGGATCAAACATATTATTTAAATACGGAACTAAATTTTCATCTAATAACTCTTGTAAATTCGTTGGTTGCACTGGTGATTTTGGATCATATTCGCTTCCAAAATCAAAGAATATATGACTATCTTCATATGTTATTTCTATTATTGTTCCTCCAATAGTTAAAATACCATTGTGAAACGTAATCTTCGTTTTCTTATCCCTTAACGCCACTCTTAACAACTCCTCTAATAATTTGTTTTCTGAAAATTAAATATAAAACTAAAATTGGAACTATAGCAATTGTTGATGCAGCCATTTGTAAATGAACATTTGCACCACTTTCAGTAGCAAAGGAACTTAATCCGTTACTTAACAATCTCATTTCCTTACTATTAGTTACTAGTATTGGCCATAAGAATGAATTCCATCCATTAATAAAGCTTAAAATACCCATTGTAAATAATGCTGGTTTTGCTAAAGGAATTAAAATTCTATTAATAAATTCCAAATCACTACATCCATCAACTTTTGCAGCTTTATAGTAAGAAATAGGAATACTTGTTAAGTACTCTTTTAAATAGAATATATAAAACACGCTTGCTAATGATGGAACTATTAATGCTGTATATGTATCTAATAATCCAAGCTGTGCAATTGTTTGATAATTTGTAAAAACTGTAACTTCATATGGTACCATCAGTAATGCTGCCATACCAAGCACTAAAGCATTTTTATATTTAAACTCTAACTTTACTAAAGCAAAGCCTGCTAATATTGAAGTTATTATTGTTCCAATTGTTGATACTCCAGCAACTAAAATCGTATTAAAGAAATATCTAACAAAAGGAGCTTGCTCCATTGCTAAAGCAAAGTTTCCCCATTGAAACTTCTCTGGAAATAGCGTTGGTGGAATACTAGTTGCCTCTTGGTATGTCATTAGACTTGATAAAATCATATATACAAAAGGAAATAATGTAATCAACGCCATAATAACAATAAACGTTTTTGATAAAACTAAATTAACTTTTTTCATCACTTCACCTACTTAGATAATCTTTTTAATATACGATTTTGAATTAATGTAAAAATTAAAATTAAACCAAATAAGATAACTGCTGCTGCCATTCCTTGTCCATAACGGTTTTCAACATAGAACTTATTGAATATATAGAACACGGCTGTAGTGGCACTATCTGCAATACCTGCTTTTCCATTAAATATTGCAAACACTTGAGCATAAACCTTAAATGCACTAATAAAATTAACCATTAATAAAAACGTAATAATTGGTATCATTTGAGGTAACGTTATTCTAAAAAATTGTTCAATCTTTGTTGCTCCAAACATATCTGCAACTTTATAATAACTTTTATCAATATTTCTTAAACCTGAAAGTAATATAATTATATTAAATGCAAGTCCTGACCATATACCAAATATAACTAGTGTTATCATGCTCATATTAGGATCATCTAAAAAATTTATTGGTCCAACATTAAAAAGTCCTAATAAATAATTTATAAATCCATATTCACCATTTAATAAAAATCTAAAAACTATACCAACCGCTATTACACTTGTTAAATATGGTATAAAGAATATGGTTTCAAAAATATCTTTATGTTTAATTCTTTCATAAATTGTAATTGCAATAAACATTGAAATAATTAATCCTACAGGTACAACTACAAAAGCAAAAATAGCTGTATTGCCTAATGCAGTATGAAACTTTGGATCTTTTAAAACAATCTCATAATTTTTAAATCCATTAAGTGTTAAATTATTTAAAGTTCCCTTTTGAAAAGACATAATAAATGTTTTAATTAATGGTAATACATTAAATATTCCAATTACTATTAAAGCAGGTAAAAGAAATAACCATGCTTGTGGTGAATTTTCTGCTCTATACTTTAACTTTCTCATTAGTACACTCTAACTCCATTCTCTTGGAATATATAGATTCCATTATAGTCGATATCAAGCCCTAATTCATCGCCTTCAAGTACTCTTTTACTTATATCAGTAATTGATTTTGAGTTTACATCATTCACATTGAAGTTCACTATACAGTCTTTTCCTATTAACTCAACAGATTCAACTTTAACTTTAAATAATGGATTTTCACTCATTTCAAAGTATTCTGGTCTTATTCCAACAAAATACTTATTTTCACTTAAATCTTGCTTAAATCTATCTTTATTTAATAAATTTAAATCAATATTGAAATCCCTTGTCTTTAATATATTTCCTTCTTTTTCAACTTCAAATATATTTATTATAGGATTTCCCATAAACTTAGCTACAAATAAGTTTGCAGGCTCTAAATATAAATTTTGAGGTATATCAAATTGTTGAACTACACCTTCATTCATTAACACTATCCTATCACTTATAGATAATGCCTCTTCTTGGTCATGAGTAACAAAAATAGTAGTAATACCTATTTCTTTTACAAGCCTTCTTATTTCTTCTCTTATTTTAAGTCTTAATCTTGCATCTAAATTACTTAAAGGCTCGTCTAATAATAAGATTTTTGGATTTTGAACTAATGCCCTTGTTATAGCAACTCTTTGTTGTTGTCCACCTGACATTTCTCCTGGCTTCTTATTAGCTAATTCTTCGATACTTGTAATTTTCATATACTTTTTAGCTATTTCAATTGCTTCACTTTTAGGCTTTTTCTTCTTTCCAACTGTAAGAGGGAACATAACATTTTCTAAAACTGTCATGTGAGGATAAAGCGCATAGTTTTGAAATACTAAACCAATATTTCTATCTTTAGGATGTTTTCCAATGATAGATTCATTATCAAATTTGATATCTCCACTAGTAGGATCTAAAAGTCCTGCAAGTAAATTTAATATAGTTGTTTTCCCACAACCACTAGGTCCTAATAGACAAACAAGTTCACCCTCGTTAATCTCAAGATTAATGCTTTTTAAAGCTTCATAACCATTGTTATAAACTTTTCTAAGTTCTTCAATATGTATCATGTTTCACCTCTAGTGTTTATTTTTTATGTTAAATTTAAATACAAATATAATATACTAAATTTATCAATTTCGCACAATATTTATTCGCATTTTTAACTTTAAATAAATAAATTTTAACATTTGTTAATATTTTTTTACAATTATTTTAATACAATATTATATATCTCTGAAAAAGTAGTAAATTTATTCATTGTTAACATTTGCATTTAATATACTATAAAATTCATACGAATATTTTCTTAAATCAGGGATTTATTTATTCTATTTATAATAGATTTTTATAACAAATTTTTCTCTCTATAATATAATTTCCTAAAAATAATTAAATATAATGCATATAATAAGAAATTTATAATTATTTTATGCCTTTTATTATTCTTATTTATATGATAGTTTTAGCTATGCCATTATCTAATTCACGATATGCATTATATTTTGGAACCATATAATCTTTAGCTTTTTATTTTAAATATATATTTCAACTATGGTTAATTATAAAAATTCTAATACTATTCATCTTTAAATAAACAAAAAAATAAGTAGTATTAAACAATATTCTAATACTACTTATTTTTTATTTTATTTTTTATAATTATTGAATCTTTTCTATATTAGCAACACCATTACTTTCACATACTTTACTAACCATTTCCGATGTGATTAACATCACAACCACTAATATTAATAGAAAGTATGGTAATAAACTAAAAGTAGTAGACTTTGCTAACATTCCAAATATTGGCGGCATAAAAGTACTTCCCACATATGCTGTTGCCATTTGAATTCCCATTATACTTTGAGAGATTTCTTTCCCAAATCTATTTGGAGTTTCATGAAGCATTGCAGGATAAATTGGAGCACATCCTAAGCCTATTAATATCAATCCAAATAATTGAAGATAAATTGAAAATGGAACAATTAATAAAATAATTCCAGATATACAAATAACTTGCCCTATTCTAATCATTATCTTATTATTAAACTTCATTGATAAAAATCCTGATAAGAATCTACCTATTGTAATTCCTAAATAAAAAAGTGATACCCACTGTGCTGCCTTTTCTGCTGTGATCCCTTTGCTTATAACTAGGTAAGAGCTTGCCCATAAACCTGTTGTTAATTCCGCAGCGCAGTAACAAAAGAATGATATGAGAGCTGGCTTTGCTCCAGGAATTTTAATTAGCTCTCCAACCTTAATATCATGTTTGGTTTCTTCATTATTACCTGAATTCAACTCAAACTTTTTCCATAAAGGTAATGAAAATATAAGACATATAACTAAAATAACTTGAATACTTCCAATTGTAGCATATCCCATTCTCCATCCATTTTCTTTTAAAAGAAATACTGACATTATAAATGGACCTGCTGTTGCACCTATTCCCCAAAAACAATGAAGCCAATTCATATGTTTCGCCTCATAATGAAGCGCAACAAAGTTATTTAATGCAGAATCTACTGCTCCTGCACCTAATCCCATTGGAATGCCAAGCAAACATATCCATAAAAAATTGGGAGATAGATATATACCAAGTAGTGCTGCTGCAGTTAAAAATACACTAAAAGTAGTTACTTTACCTGTTCCAAACTTTCTAATTGCTTTTGCACTAAAAAAGCTTGAAATGATTGTTCCACCTGAAACAATCATTGTAGCTATACCTGCTGATGATATAGATACATTTAAATCCTTATATATCATTGGCCATGCTGATCCTAAAATAGCATCAGGTAAACCAAGACTAATAAATGCAATATAAATAATAATTAATAATATAGTGATCATAACTTCCCTTCCCCTTATATAATACCAAATGATTTAATACCAAAACACAGCTAATTATAGCTATAATTTTTCCTATTGCATCTGATACTTCTTCTGAATTTTTATAATTTAAATTAATCCAATCAATTCCCAATGGAATATTTCCAAGCTCACCTGCGAAATTTACTTCTTATATATATCACCATTTATAACTATTCTAGCATCTGGCGTATATAATCTTGAAAAAATAATCATACTAGTGTGCCTTTAAATTTACCCTTTAAATTATTTTTATAATATCCATATTAAGTATTTTTAATATATACTCTTCCTCTTTTACTTGTCAATAATTGCATTACTAATACACTAAAATTGTATTTTATTACAAATTAACTATCATATATTTATAAACTTCTCTATAATCATTATTAAATCTTAAACTTCAATATATAAAATAAAGAATATCATATGTAAAAAAGAGACGGTTTAAAATATCGTCTCTTTCTCATATATTTTATATTATTTAAGGCAATCTATTTCATTTCTCTATTTAGCATTTCAACACTTTATAAAAATCTTAACCTACCAAAGCCTTATAAAAATCGCCATTTTTATTAATCATTTCTTGAATTTCAGAAAAAGGAATTTTAAATGTTATGAACCCCGCTGAGTAAGGCCCAATTTCATAAGGTTGAAAATAAATATATAAGTTATTATTATCTATATAAAAATCTTGATCCTCTTTTATCCCCTTAAACTGGTCTTTAAATACATATTCATATTGCTTATCATTTTCTATCATATTACTAATAATTTTATTTAATTCTCCTACCCAGTGAACTCCTCCCATAAATAAATCTCCTAGTGCGTAAAACTTACCTGTCACTAAATCAATAATTGGAGTTTTTCTATATGGCATTCCATGAGCTGCACCAAGTGGATAATAATATCCCTCAATTTCTAAAACTAACAAATTATTACCAAAGTATTTTATATTGAAATCACCGTAATAATTATAATTAAGAACATCATTTTCTGTAATAGTTAAATTACCTTGAACACCATTATTTTCACTAGGTCTAAAATAAGACATTTCCCTTAGCTTATTATTAATTTCAATTTCTACGTTCTTATCTTTTATTCCTTGTACTATAGGTATATATATTAAATAGTTAATATTAGGCTTATATTTTTCTTTTAATATACTATAACGATTATCTAGATATATAATGTCATTGGGTTTATAAATTATGTTATCAGACTTATCTAAATAATATGGTGAGTAATCTATATCAGCATAAACTAACCCATTCTTTATTGATAATTCACCACTACCGCTAACCTTAGGTAGATTTTCATCCCGATTTCCAGATAAATCGATAAAGAAGGTATCCATTTTATCTGATGCATATGCTAATCCATTATTATAATCACCAACTGCTAAATAATTAAAATCTGTTAATCTATTTCCACTTGTATCTCCTATTGCATATATACTTCTAAGTTTTAAGTCTTCATCTCCTATTGGAATGCCTAAAGCTACCCTTCCTTCCCCTAGAATCTTAATATCACTAAAATTAGGTTCATATATATATCTTCCAGTTTTATCAATAAGTCCATATGGACCTTGGAAGCTGTCTGACTCACTAACTATTGCTACATTATCTCTGAATCCTTGTGCAGATTTAAATCTTGGTTTAATGACTACTTCTCCATTAATATTTATATAACCTAAAGGACCTTCAAATGAATTTCCAAACACCATGAGTCCATCTCCATATTGAGATACATAGCTATAGTTATACGCATTTACAATTTGACCATAAGGATTTATTAATCTATATTCCCTTTCATTAAATTTAACTAAAGCTACTCCTTCATTAAAACTATTAGCTTCTAAATATATTGGTGCAATTATATCATATCCTTCTAAATCAATGTATCCATACCTAAAGCTACCGTTATTATTACTGAATCCAACAACGGCTCTTCCTTCGCTGTAATCACTTATAAAATTGTATCTTTTATTTGTTATAACATTCCCCTTTTCATTAATAACTCCCATATAATTATCAAATACCCAAATTGCTCTATTTTCCTTAAAATTGCTGATACTATCATAAATTGGCTTAATAACGTATTCCCCATTCTTATTAATTGCTCCGAATTTTTCTCCTACCCTTACTATAGCTAATCCGCCACTATTAAAATCATATGCACTTGAGTAAGCTGGTTCAATAGCAAACATTCCTCTACTATTTATATATCCATAAATTTCGCCTTCCTTTGTATTTCTTAAAGCTGGATATAGTCTCTCGCCATTTATTCTATTTTTTATTGTAAAACTTTCTATTTTATTATTTTTATTTGAATTCACTTTAATTCTCCCAACAAATTACTTTTAATATAATATATGAATAGTTTGAATATAAAGTGGCTAATTTATGAAAAAAGTGTATAAAATACGTTTATTTTATACACTTTCTTATTATTAATCTATTTTTATTTAATTTTCTTATATTAAAGCTTCAACTTATAAAGCAGCTTTATATATATTTAATACATCCTCAGCATTAAGTGGTTTAAAGTTACCTATTGTTTTTCTTCTTCTTACTGATTGATTTGCCATTTCTTCAAGTTTTTCCTCATTTATTCCAACTTCTCTTAATGTAGTAGGTATATCTAATGAAATGAAAAACTCTCTTGTTTTATTTATAGCTTCTTTAGCTAAATCATATTTTTCTTTACTTCTATCTAAATCCCACACATTAATAGCATATTCAACAAACTTATCTACTGTATTATCATCTAGAACATATTCCATCCAAGCTGGTGTCAATATTGCAAGGCCTACACCATGAGTAATATCATAATAAGCACTTAATTCATGCTCCATTGGATGAACACTCCAATTAGTTTCTTTTCCATAAGTTAAAAGTCCATTTATAGCTAAGCTTGAAGCCCACATAAGATTTGATCTTGCTTCATAATTTTCAGGTTCATCCATAGCTATTCTGCCATAATTAATGCAAGTTTTTAATAGTGATTCCGCCATCCTATTTTGAATATAAGCTCCTTCTGTATTATTAAAATATACCTCAAAAATATGACTCATTATATCTGCTGTTCCAGCTGCAGTTTGATTTTTTGGTACAGAAAAAGTATATGTTGGATCTAATATAGAAAACTTAGGAGCCATTTCTGGATTTCCTGTTCCTAATTTCTCATTAGTTTCTATATTGGTAATCACTGCTCCTGTATCCATTTCTGAACCTGTTGCTGCAAGAGTTAATATACTTGCTATTGGAATTACACTCTTTATTTTACTCGGATCTAAAACTATATCCCAAGCATCACCTTCATAGCTAATTCCTGCTGCAATGACCTTTGCACAATCAATAGTACTACCACCACCTACTGCAAGAACTAAATCTATATTATTTTCTCTACAAATATCAATGCCTTTTCTTACACTTGTTATTCTTGGATTTGGCTCAATACCTGAAAGTTCAAAGAAACTTATATTGTTATCCTTTAAAAGCTTAATAACCTTATCATAAAGCCCTATTTTCTTGATACTTCCTCCACCATATGCTAAAAGAACTTTTGTTCCATATTTTTTTATTTGATCTGGAAGTGCATTTATTTGATCTTTTCCGAAGAAAATTTTAGTTGGAATTGAATAATTAAAATTTTTCATATTATAGTTCTCCTTTTTGTCTTTTATTTTATAATACACTTAATATTTTCATTATTAAATATAATTATAGTCTTAATAACTTACTTTTTATAAAAAATAGATTCAGTTTTAAATAATTTATTGAAAACATAGACTTTATAAAATACAAAAATTATATTTAAATAATAAAAAATCTACGAACTTATATCGTAGATTTTTTTATTATTTATCATATGTTACTTTTCATACTTACTTCAAAATAAATATACTATTCTAAGAATAAAATTGAGCGTTCAGGTATTCTTAAATATAAATTTAATTTATTTTTTCTACTATCCCACTCTTCTTTTTTTACTTTATATATCATTACACTATTTTCATTCTTTTCAATTGAATTTTTATTTACAAACATTATATTATATTCAAATACATTTTCTACTACCTTATTTATTTCACACTCTATAATGTTTTTTTCATTATTTATATCATAATTATCAACAAACTCAAAATTATGAGCTCTAATACCAATATAATTAGTATTTTCAGGAATTACTTTTTCTGTTTTTAAAATGATATCCCACTCTGTAGCATGAATCTTGTTTGAAGATAAAACTTTGCATTTTGAAATATTTTTGCATCCAGTAAGTATTGCAGCTTCCTTAAGCTTTGGATTTTCAAAAATCTCCTTAGTATTTCCTAATAATATTGAACTTCCTTTGTCAATAATAGCAATATTTTTACAAAACTTATAAACTTCGTCTCTACTATGAGTAACCATAAGAACTTCACCATTGTATAATTTCAAAAATTCTAGAACCTCTGTTTGTAGCTGTTCTTTTAAATATGAATCTAATGCAGAAAAAGGTTCATCAAGCATTAATATATCTGGTTTATATATTATACATCTTGCTATAGCAACTCTTTGCTGCTGACCACCAGAAAGTTGGCTTGGATATTTCTTTTCAAGACCTTCTAGATGAAAAGACTTTATGATTTCTTTTACTTTTATTTCTTTTTCTTTTTTAGATTCTTTTATACCTATTCCAATATTTTCTTCCACAGTCATATTAGGAAATAAAGCATAATTTTGAAACAAGTATCCAATATTTCTTTCTTGAGGTTTTAGGTTAATCTTTTTTTCAGAATCAAATAGCACTTTCCCATTGAGTATAATACTGCCTTCATCTGGAGTTTCAATTCCAGCAATACATTTTAGAGTCATGCTTTTTCCACTGCCTGAAGCTCCTAAAATACCAAGATAATCACCATTTGTTTCAAAAGAAACATCAAGAGAAAATCCTTTTAGTTTTTTCTTTATATTAACAAATAAACCCATTATCTTCTTCCTTACTTTATATATTTTCTTTCCTTAAGAGTAAAATAATTTGTTAAAACAACAACTGCAAAAGAAATTATAGTAACAATTAAAACATAATTAGTGGCTGATGCCATATCTCCCGCTGCTACATCTGCATAAATTGCTAGTGGTAAAGTCCTTGTCTTATTTGCTATATTTCCAGCTATCATTGCTGTAGCTCCAAATTCTCCAAGACCTCTTGCAAAAGCTAATATCCCACCAGAAGCAACTCCTGGCAATGCCAGTGGCATAATAATACGCCAAAAAATTTTCCTTTCTGACATTCCTAATGTTCTTGCAGCCATTATTAAATTTTGATCAACTTGTTCAAATGCTCCTCTTGCAGATCTATACATAAGAGGAAATGCTATAACTACTGAAGCTATTACAGTTGCTGACCATGAAAAAACTATTTTTACTCCTAAAAATTCTAATAAAAGTTTACCTATTGGTCTATTTACTCCAAATATAAGTAAAAGAAAAAATCCCATTACTGTAGGTGGTAAAACTAATGGTAATGTTAAAATTCCATCTAAAATCATTTTTATTTTTTCAGACTTTATTTTTACAATAGCCCTTGCTATGAATAGTCCTAATAAAAATGTAAAAACCATAGATACAGTTGCGGTCTTTAATGAAATTATTATTGGTGATATATCCATTGTATTCTCCTATTTATTATCTGAAAATCCGTAAGATTCAAATACTTTTATTGCTTCTTCAGATTGTAAAAACTCAGTAAAGCTTTTTGCTGCTTCTTGATTTTTAGTAGCCTTCACTATTCCTAATGGATAAATCACCTTAGAAACGCTTCCTTCTGGTGCTTCTAAAACTACTTTTACTTTATCATTTGATGCTGCATCTGTTGAATAAACAATTCCTGAATCAGCACTTGCCTCAGCAACCCAAGTTAAAACCTCTGTGACATTTGTTCCAAGGCTTGCTTTTGAGGACACTTGGTCCCAAATTTTAAGATTTTCAAATAACTGTTTTGCATATTGTCCAGCTGGTACACTTTCTGGATCTCCTATAGCTATTTTATCAGATTTTAATATATCTTCAAAAGTTTTTATATCTTTACTATTCTCTTTTGGAACTATAAGTACAATTTTGTTTTCAAGAAGTTCGACAATAGAACTTTCTTCAATTAACCCCTTTTTATTTAACTCATCCATTTGTTTTGTTGCTGCAGACATAAATACATCTATTTCTGCTCCCTCTTCAATTTGAGTTTGCAACTTTCCTGAGCTATCATAAGTTGCTTGAACCTTAATATTAGGATACTTTTCATTAAACATAGGAATTAACTTATCATCCATGCAATTTTTTAAACTTGCTGCTGCTGCAATAGTAATAGTTGATTCTTTTTCTTGTGAGTTATTTGTATTATCTGTAACCTTATCCTTACTACACCCAACTACAGAAAAAGCTAATAAGAACATACTTAAAATTAATGATATTTTCTTTTTCATTTTACACACTCCTAATTTATAAAATACTATCGTTATAATAAAATAAAACCAATTTAATTTTAACAAAACAATTCAAAACAGAACTAAACAGAACAAAACTGAACAATCATAATTATATTGTAAACATTTCCCATTGTCAATGAATTTTAATTTTATATTTCTTTTCATCTGACTTTATATTTAGAGTTAACAGATATATAAAAAATATAATTATAACTACAAAAATAGTTATTAAATTCTTCAATCTATTTACTAATTGTTATATTTTAAATAATATGTTAAATTATTTTTATACTAATAAAATGAAAAGGTGAATGAAATGAATGAAGATATCTTATATACACCAGATGAGATTGCTCAAAAATTAAAGATAACTAAAAGTACAGTATATGAAATGATAAAACGTGGAGATTTAGATGCTCACCGTATGGGGAAGCACCTTCGTATATCTAAATCCCAATTTGAAATTTATCTTTTAAAATCCAAAGGTTACGAAAATAGCTATGAAGCAACTTTAATTTCTGAAGATGAAGAAACTTTTGCATTAATTGATTCAGTAAAAATACAAGTAAGTACTGAATTAGAAGGTAATGTTAGAATTTCTATTCGTCCTGAAGATATTATCTTAAGTAAAGGTACATTTATAAGTAGTGCAAGAAATGTTCATAAGGGAATTGTGACTGATATTATATTAGATGGTAATAGCGCAAAGGTAGTTTTAGATATTGGTATTCCACTAGTGGCATTAATAACTAAAAAATCCTTAAATGAAATGGCTATAGAAAAGGGACTTGAACTCTACTCTATTTTTAAAACCATGTCTGTGAAAGTTTATAAATAATACTAATCACTCAAACTTTAACCTCATATTATTTATGACAAATTAAATATTAATTATTTTTAATTAAAATAATTAGCCTAAGAATGATTTCAATTTTCATTCTTAGGCTTATTTTTAAATTTATAAAGACTTCAATATTTCTGTATTTTTCAAAATATCCTTTAATGCAATATATTTTATTAGTAGCTTATCTACTCCAAAATATGTATTAGCTACATTAGCTAATACTTGAATATCATATTGACTAAGGAATACTGAATCAGCAACTTTATTTATTTTCTTCTTTTCTTAAATATGATACTAATTCATCATAATTATTTTCAGCTACTGATTCTTTGGATTTAAAATCATCTATTTTTTTATTTGAATTTATAATACTTTCATAGTTTGATAAAGTATCTAATATTGCAGCTTTAAAAAGCGGAATGACATCTATTATTCTTTTTATTCCATATACATATTCGTCATCACTAATATTAAAGCACTTAAATAATCCTGATGTTAATCTACCATCGGAAAACATATAGATATATCTATCTTTCATTTCATCTGATAAATCTACTTCAATTTTGTGCTTGTACAATCTAAATATTATTCCTTTCTCTTTTATAAATATAGGAAATATCGTTGAAAAAAGAATAACTACATCTTCCTCTTTATCTGCTACTCCACTAAAATCATGTTCATTAAGCTTTGTTAAAACTTCATCCGTAAATATAGAATCCTTTATTTTTTTGCCTAATTTCGCTTTTAACTTTTGTTCCTTTTCTTCAATTAGAAAATTATCAATTGAACTAAATAATTTACTGATTTTACTTATATTTTTTTGCGAATTATTCATACTATACATCTCCTTAAATAGTTCAATAAAAAGTCATTACAATACTTTCATTTATTTTACTTAGCAATAAATTTATTAATTATAACTTTATTATAATATACTTTATAAAACCACACAATTTTACCAACTAATTTTATAATTAAAATGATAAAAATATTCATTTTCTAAAAATATTTACCTTTAAATTTACTTTTTACAGCATCAGTAACTACCTTAAAATCTTCTTCATTTTCTGAGAATAATTTTATAAGTTTTTCTTTTGCATCAATATGCTCTTCATTATTTTCATCAAGGTGTACTATTGGTCTAAATAGCTTATGAAATTTCATAAATAATATCGGATGTTTTTTTGCAAAAGCCTCCATCTCGTCTATATGCCTTTCTTCCTTAGTTGCATTTTTTAACCATTTAAAAATATAATCATATTTTTCTTCCATACAAACACTTCCTTCATTAGTTTTACTTTTATACTTTTCTCAAATTTGTATACTTTTATGTTAATATAACAAAATCTAAATATAAAACCTATATTTTTCCCATATCCAGCCTAAAAGCCTTCTTCTACTGGAATATTACTTCTTTTACTTCAATTAAGTTGTTAAAACTTTTATAAGAAAGTTTTTTTATTTGTTCATCAGCTTCTTTTAAATCAACTATATGTACTACCTTCATATTTCCATTATATGCAGCCTTAATTCCTGCTAGTGAATCCTCTATTACAATACAATTTTCAGGATTCACATTAAGCTTGCTTGCTGCCTTTATAAATATATCAGGATTAGGCTTAGTTTTCTCAACATCATCTTTACACACTAAATCATCAAATAAATGCTTAATTTTTGCTTTATTTAATTGCTTTTCCACTCTCTCTTTTGTTGCTGAAGTAGCTAAAGCTATTTTGTAATTATTTTTTCTTAAATATGTAAGTAACTCATAAGCTCCTTCTTTTAATGGTATATTTTTTTCTATTTCTTTAGCTAAAGCCTCATCTTTTTCTTTATACATTTCTTCTATTGGAATATCACTACCAAATTCATTCTTAAATACCCTCTTAACATTTTCACGACCAGTTGCTATAACTTTACAATATATTTCCTTAGTCATTTTATAACCGTAATTTTTACAAATCCTTGTCCAAACATTTAAATATATTCTTTCTGTATCAAATAGAACTCCATCCATATCAAAAATTACTGAGTCTATCTCATCCATATTAAGCTGCATATTATCCTCCGAATTTTACTACAAATAATTAATTAATTTTCCAAATCTCACTATCTCTAAGCTATACAATAGTAAGGTTAATATATTTAGGTTACAACCAAGAATAAACTCTTAGATAATCAACAATTAATTATCTTTGAGTTTATTTTCTGTAAACATATTATTAATATTTTATTTTTACTTAAGCATTTTATCCATTTCATTATTAAGCACATTATAAATGGCTTTAGCAACTCCTAAATTATCATTGCTATCTGTTATATATTTAGCTATAGCCTTTACCTCTGGTATAGCATTTTTCATTGCAACAGTTTCCTCAAATATTTCAAACATTGAATAATCATTAAAGCTATCACCTAATATCATAACATCTTCTCTTGCTATGTCCATCTTAGTAGCAACCTTTTCTAAGATTATTCCCTTTTGAGCATTTATATCAGTTATTTCTATATTATCTCTAAATGATGATGAAATAGCTAATCCCTCAATTTCTCCGAGAACTTTTTTCATCTTATCTATAAGCTCTATATCACTATGAAAAGCAACAAACTTTCTTACTTCTACTCCCTCTTCAAAGAACTTATCTAAATCATCAATAAATTGTAAGCAAGTAAAGAAACCTAAATTTTCAGCAACTTCTCTTGCTTCCTCTTCTGTTAAAGACGGATTAAAGCTCATTGTTCTAAAAATAACTTCTTGAAGTGCCATTTCTCTTGTAGATGTCGTAAATACACCCTTTTCTGTAAATATACGAGCTGACATTTTATTTTTATCTAATATTTCAATTATCTTCTTTGCACTTTCTTCTTTTATATTTATTACATCTAAAATATTTCCATCTTCATCTCTATATTCTGCTCCATTTGAAAGAACACATTGAGCCTTTATGTTATGTTTGTCTAATAAAACCTTAACACTGTCATATTCTCTACCTGTAGATATTGCAAATATTATACCTGCCTCTTCTGCTTTTCTAATTGCCTCTACAGTTTCAATATCTATGTCATGGTCATTATTTAATAAAGTTCCATCCATATCTGATGCTATTAATCTTATCATAAATATTCCTCCGTTTTAAATATATTTGATTCTATATTATATAATATCATACATTTGTAATTTTATATAAATTTATACTAATTACTTTTTAACTTTTAATATATATCTTGATTAATAATCTACCTAATTAAAATAAATGGTGTATTAAATAATTAATATGTTTATTTATGTAAAATAGCAAACTTGAAATTATTGATTTTTTAAACTTTTATTTCATTATTCAAAATTTCCGAGTGAATATCCTATTTACAAAATAATAAATCTTACATTTTATTAAAGAAGCAAATTTTAAGATCTATAAGTGCTTTAAAGTCTATATAAAAAATTATGCATAAAAATACTCCCATATCTAGTTGATTTTATAGATATGGGAGTATTTTTACTATTTATTATATTGTGGTTCTTGTTGTTTTACAAAATCAAGTCTTGATTGAAGTGATTGCTCAACACCATCCATTGTACTTGCAAGTTGATTAAACATTTGTTTTGCTTGTTCGTTATCTGTGTCTAAAGAAAATGTCTTCATATCAGCAGCTAATCCTTTTGCGCTAGCTAGAGCTGTTTCAAGTTTAGTTCCTGTTGGCATAGTATTTCCTCCTTTATATTTTGTATCGCAACTTTATTTTGTTCATTATCTAACTTAATATTCAATATAAATATTCTTTTTATTTTGAAATATATTCCTTTCAACCTAATTTTCATTTGATATCTCTTTTTTTATATTTCATTCAAATATTTATATTAAGAAATGAATTAAAACCAATCTTACTGGTTAAAGTAAGTGAGAAAGATTTTATAAATGTAAAGGAGGCTTTTATATGACTGCTATTTCCAAGGTAAAACAAACACTAGCTACATTAAAAGGCGCTGAATCTACTTTAGAAATGTATTCATTACAAGAACGTGATAAAGAATCTAGAAATATATATAATGAGGCATCTAAGGAAATAAATAAGATAAAAACTGATTTAGAAAAAAGAATAGGTGTTATGGAGTTTGAAGAACCCCAATATAAAGGTAACTAAGTGAGGTGGCATATGAGTTCTTGGTTAATAATATCATTTAAATCAATAGTTTTGTTTTTTTTAGCATTAGTCATAACAAGATATATAAAAAAGAAAACCCTTGCCAGGTCTACCCCATTTGATTTTATTTCTTATTCAGTAATTGCTATTATAATTTCTTTACTTTCTTTAAATGTAATTAACAATTTTTACTTGGGATTAATCCCATTAGCTGTTTGGGCTTTAATGCCTCTTATCTTAGACTATGCTTCAATGAAGAGTAAATATATTTACAATATAATCCATGGTAAAGAAAGAGTATTAATTAAAAACGGAAAAATAATGGAAGATAACTTATCTAAAGAAAGAATTACAGGTCAAGAATTTTTACAACAATTACGTTCTAAAAAAGCATTTAATTTAGCTGATGTAGAATTTGCTCTTATGGAAACAAATGGAGATATAAACGTAAGTTTAAAAGCCGATAAAAAGCCCGTCACTTCATATGACTTAGGGAAAAAAGTAGCTCCTAAAGTTGAGCCACAAACAGTTATTCTAGACGGAAACATATTAAATGAAGGACTTACTAATGCTGGACTAAATCATGGATGGCTTACAACCCAACTAGAAATCAAGGGCGTTTCACTTGAAAATGTTTTTTTAGGTCAAGTTGATTCTTCTGGAGACTTATATATAGATCTATTTGATGATATGATACAAGTTCCTAAAAATGAAATTAAAGAAATGCTATATGCAAGTTTACTTAAAAGTCAATCTGATCTTATGTCGTTTTCTCTAGATACTGACAATAAAGATGCAAAAAATATGTACTTAAATGATGCAAAAAAATTAGAACAAATTCTATTAAAATTAGAACCATATTTATTACGTTAGAAGGTGAAATAGATGTCAAATATGAAAAAGAAAAAAATGACTACCTCTCAGCAACAATATGATGCATTGGTAAAAAGCATAGAACCTAAAAGACCTATTTTAAAAAATTGTATTAGAGCCTTCCTTGTAGGTGGAGCAATATGCACTATTGGTCAAGGCTTTCAATGGATATTTATGAACTATTTCAATTTTGATGAAAAAACATCAATGGCTCCTACATATATAGCTTTAATATTTTTTGCTGCTTTATTTACCGGTCTTGGAATTTATGATCATCTTAGTCAATGGGCTGGATGCGGATCTGCTGTTCCAATTACAGGATTTGCTAACTCTATAGCTTCTGCTTCAATTGAGCATAAAAGTGAAGGCTTTGTACTTGGAGTAGCTGGAAACATGTTCAGTCTTGCAGGTGCAATAGTTGTTTATGGAGTTTTTTCTGCTTTTATAGTTGCAACTATAAAAATGATAATAATATGGTTGGGGGCGATGTAAATGCTTAAAGGACATCAATCTTGGGTTTTTGATTCTAAACCCACAATACTAGCTTCTGCAGCTGTTGGTGGGCCATTTGAAGGCAATGGTGCTTTAGCTGATGATTTTGATATACTTACTGAAGATTTATGGCTTGGTCAAGATAGCTATGAAAAAGCAGAAAAAGCGCTTCTTGAACATGCTTGCCAAAGGGCAATACAAAAAGCAAATTTACAAAAAGAAGATATTAACTTTTTCTTTAGTGGAGATTTAATGAATCAAATTATTTCTAGTAGCTTTGCTGCAAGAACTTTAGGTATCCCTTATTTGGGTATCTTTGGTGCTTGTTCTAGCTCAATGGAAGGTTTAGCATTAGCAGCTCAACTTATAGATAGTAAGTCTGCAAAATATGTTGTGACAGCTGCAAGTAGTCATAATGCTGCTGCTGAAAAGCAATTTAGATATCCTACAGAATATGGAGTGCAAAGACCCCCTACTGCTCAATGGACAGTAACTGGTGCTGGAGCAGCAGTACTTGCTCCAAAAGGAAATGGTCCCAAAGTAACTTCTGCTACTATAGGAAAAGTTGTAGATATGGGAATTTCAGATCCTTATAACGTTGGCGCTGCCATGGCTCCAGCAGCTGTAGATACAATTGAAGCTCACTTTAGAGATTTAAATATTGATGCTTCACATTATGACCTTATTGCTACTGGTGACTTAGGAAAAGTTGGGCATGAAATTGCTAATGCTCTATTTGAAAAACACAATATAAATATGCCAGTAGATATATTTACAGACTGTGGACTTTTGATATATACAAAAGAGCAACCTAGTTTTGCTGGTGGAAGTGGTTGTGGTTGTTCTGCCACTGTAACTTATGGACATTTACTTAACCGCATGCGTAAAGGAGAATTAAAAAAGATATTAGTTGTAGCAACAGGTGCTTTAATGTCTCCTATTTCCTTTCAACAAAAGGAAAGTATTCCTTGTGTTGCTCATGCTGTTTCCATAGAAATGTAACAAAGAAGGTGTGATTTAACTTATGGAAAAATTTATTTTTGCATTTATAATAGGTGGTATAATTTGTGTCATTGGGCAACTTATAATGGATACATTAAAAATAACTCCTGCACATACAACTTGTACTCTAGTGGTAGTTGGTGCAATTTTAGGAGGATTTGGCTTATATGACCCTTTAGTTAAATTTGCTGGTGCTGGGGCATTTGTTCCTATAAGTAGTTTTGGAAATACCCTTGTAACAGCAGCTATAAATGAGGCTCAACAAACAGGATTTGTTGGAATATTTAGTGGGCTTTTAAAAACAGTAAGTGCAGGGGTTTCATCTGCAATAATATTTGGTTTCTTTGCTGCTATAATATTCAAACCTAAAGGATAGATAAAAGTAAAAGAGTTGAAGTAATAATTCATCTTCGCTGAATTATAATGAAGGAATTAAAAAATTAAAGAATTAAGGTGATAGTTCAGCTTTGGTGAACTATTTTAAAATCAATTCCTCCAAAAATCCTATAAGGATTTTTCACCTTAATTCTTTCTTTTTATTATTAATTTAGATATTTAATATAAGGTTTCGAAGATAAATAGAATATGTGGAATAATCATATTTTATTTATCGTAGCCTTTATATTAATTACTAAACAGCCCTGCTCCTTTTATTATTTCTTGTTCATTGAATAAACTTGAAACTGCTTCGTTATAATCATCTACTTTTTGTGATTTTTTTATTTTCTTAGCGTATTTTTTATTATCTGAAAATATGTAAATCATGTATCCCCATAACTCTTTCATTCTATAAATTGCAATTTTATCATCTTTAAATACATTTCTATAATCATTAAAGATTTCGTCATGGAACTTTTTTAATACTTCTTTATTTAAATTTGCGTTATTTCTAATTTCATTAATTAGCCCTGGATTTGCTAGTACTCCTCTTCCTAACATTATTGTATTTAATTCTGGAAATTCTTTTGATAATTTATTATAATCATCCAATGTAAAAATATCCCCATTATAACATACTGGACTCTTACTTAATGTTAAAGCATCTTTAAACACTTCTAAGTTAGGTTTATTTCCATAGAAGTCTTCCCTAGTTCTAGGATGAATAATTAACTCTTCTAAAGGATATTTATTATAAATTTTTATTAATTCATAAAACTCTTCTGAACTATCTTTTCCTATTCTAGTTTTTATTGAAATTTTCATATCATCTATTTTATAAATTTCATCTAAAAATTTATCAAGCTCTTCTCTTTTAGCTAAAAACCCAGATCCTCTATTCTTTGAAACAACGGTTCCTGAAGGGCATCCTAAATTCAAATTAATTTCACTATAACCTAATTGTTGTAGCTTTCTAGCAGTAGTAATAAAGCCATCAGAATCATTAGTAAGTATTTGAGGAACTATATTCATCCCCTTATTATTTTCAGGTAAAATATCTCTTAGTTCCTTAGTCTTAAAGCTTTTACTACTAGTTGGAACAATAAATGGTGTAAAATACTTATCAATATTATCAAAAAACTTTTTATATGTATTTCTATATATGAATCCAGTGATTCCTTCCATTGGTGCTAAATAATATTTCATAGAATAACTCCTTACTATATTCTTTTATAAAGATTTCAAGAAACATTATATCAGCCTTGTAGTTTCTTATCTACTCAATAGTTATAAATTGCGAAGCAATTTATTAGTGAAAAGTTAGGAGTGAAAGAGTGAAAAGCTTAGGATATTTTGCTACGCAAAATT
>OIEX01000145.1_pt1 | contig 47662 bp, 37 predicted proteins | sample 1581911 | NCBI WGS metagenome assembly OIEX01 (sample SAMN07977761, study PRJEB24534) | human gut metagenome | reverse complement strand
CAACACTTTTCACATCTTTTATGTTTATAAAATCTAATAGTTTATCACCTTCATCAATAACTATTGTCTTTATGGTATTAGTTGTTATTTTTTTCTTATTTATAAGCTCTAAAATTCTCCCTGTAGTTCCAACAAGTATATGAGGCTTATTCTTAAGCTTCTCCATTTGTCTCTTTATATTTCCGCTTCCAACTAAAGTTGTTGAAGTTATCTTTTTTCCAAGTCCTCTTTTAAGATCATTTAAAACATTGTTTATCTGAACTCCTAATTCATGAGTTGGTGAAAGAATAATAGCTTGCATCTCATTTTTTGAATCATCAATCTTTTCTATTATAGGAAGTAAATATGCTAAAGTTTTTCCTGTTCCTGTTTCAGCTTTTCCTATTACATTTTTACCTTTTAAAATTTCAGGTATAGCTTTTTCCTGAATATCTGTTGGCTCCTCTATTCCTAATCCTACTAAAGATTTTAAAACCTCTTCACTTAATCCTAACTTTAAAAATTTATCCATTAGCATCCCATCCTTCTTTAACTCTAAAGTTTAATCTTATTGTTTTTTAATATATTCTCACAAAGAGTTTCAAAATGAGAAGTATCTACGCCTTCCTTCTTCAACTTAGAAAGTCTTAAATTTATTCTTTCTAAAGTTTCCTTACCTTCTCTTTTATCTCTTTTTTTGATACATGTATTAAAATAATCAACTAAATAATCTATTTTTATAACTTCATTAGCTAAGTCTTCTCTATCTTCATTTATAAGTTCTATCAATAAAGAATATACCTTAGGAGAAGTTGAATTTCTATGCATTTTTAAGAAATCATTATTTCTACTAGTTATCTTTGCCATACTTATTTTCCTTTCTAAATAAATTATGATTTAACATAAATTATTGACATAACATCCTTTAATATATCATAAGTAAAAAGAAAAAAACAGAAGAAACTATATGAAAATAAACTTTAAATAAAACTTATTAATATATTTTACTAATTACTAGATAAATCTATAAGCTTTATTTTTAAAGATTCAATATAGTTTCTTCTTAAAACAATAATATTCTCTATTTTATTATTCTATAAAGTTTAGCTTTAATTTAAATATCAAACTTTATAAAATATATAATACTTAAAATAACAACTATTTTAAAAGTATTTCTTATATAATACCATGGTCTAACATAGCATCTGCAACCTTTTTAAATCCTGCAATATTAGCTCCAACTATTAGATTTCCATCATGACCATATTCAGAAGCTGCATTTCTAGAATTATAGTATATATTTTTCATTATGTCTTTAAGTTTTGCATCAACCTCTTCAAAAGTCCAAGACATTCTTAAACTATTTTGACTCATTTCTAAAGCTGATGTTGCTACTCCACCTGCATTGGCAGCTTTTGCTGGTGCAAATAAAATTTTATTATCCACAAAAAGTTTTTGAGCTTCTAAAGTTGAAGGCATATTTGCTCCTTCTCCTACAGCAATTACTCCATTATCAATTAAAGTTTTTGCACTGCTTTTATCTATTTCATTTTGAGTAGCACAAGGAAGTGCTATATCACATTTAACATTCCAAATTCCTCTGCATCCCTCAGTAAACTTAGCAGTTTTAACATAATTTACATATTCAGAAATTCTTCCTCTTTTTACTTCTTTGATTTCTTTTACAACCTCTAAATCTATTCCATTTTCATCATATACATAACCTGATGAATCTGAAAGTGCAACAACCTTTCCTCCAAGCTCTTGAACTTTTTCAGTGGCATATATTGCAACATTTCCTGAACCTGAGATTACAACAGTTTTTCCTTCTATTGTTTGACCGTTATCTCTTAACATTTCATCTACAAAATATACTAAACCATATCCAGTTGCTTCTTTTCTAGCTAAGCTACCACCATAAGTTAAGCCCTTACCAGTTAAAACTCCCGCATCTACTGAATTTTTAAGTTTTTTATATTGACCAAACATATAGCCTATTTCTCTTCCTCCAACCCCAATATCTCCTGCAGGAACATCTGTATTAGGTCCTATATGTCTATAAAGTTCACTCATAAAGCTTTGGCAAAATCTCATTATCTCTCTATCTGATTTTCCCTTAGGATCAAAGTTAGATCCTCCTTTTCCTCCTCCAATAGGAAGAGTAGTTAAAGAATTCTTAAATATTTGCTCAAATCCTAAAAATTTTATTATGCTTAAATTAACTGAAGGATGGAATCTTAATCCTCCCTTATATGGTCCTATAGCACTATTAAATTGTACTCTATATCCTCTGTTAACTCTTACATTTCCAGCATCGTCAACCCAAGGGACTCTAAACATTATAACTCTCTCTGGTTCAACAATTCTTTCTAATATTCCCTCTTCTATATACTTAGGATTCTTTTCTAAGACAGGTACTAAAGAGTATAACACTTCTTCTGCAGCAGCTAAGAACTCACTTTCTCCAGGGTTATTTTTCTTTAAATCTTCCATTAAATTATCTACATATTTTTTTACTTCCATTTTAATGCCCCCTTTTTTATGTTCACTATAGCTTTTACATTGACTATATTATTTAAAAGTTATAGCTTTAAGCTAATATTCTAGGAAAATATTTTCTTAATTAAATCTTATTTTATATTATAGCATAAAGTACCATTTATTAAATAATAATCTTTAATATTTAATAAATTGATAATTTTAACAAGATTTATATTATAAATAAATATTTTTAACATTAAAAATATTTATAAACATTCTTTTTTTAAAAATTATTATATATAACTAACTATAGATACCAAGTCACTTTAATCATAATAATATTTTTTTATTACAATTTATTATTATTAATTTTTAAGATATTATACTAAAATTTTAGTTATTTAAAATCTAATATAGTATTATTTTTATATATGCTTACTTAATTATATAAAACTTATTTATACTTTTAATTTAATCTAAAAAATAAAAAAGGTAACTTTATTTAATAAAGCTACCTTTTTTATTATCTAATAACCTTTTGTGGATTTGAAAAAAAGAATAAATCAAGCATTTTTTGATCTATTAAAACTTCATATGCAACCATTTTAGTTTCCCATCTAACCACAATTACATAAACCATTTTTCCTTCTTGAATATTGTTATAACATTTTTTTACTTTTACATTAGAATATCTATTTAATTCACTATTTCCTAAAGGTGCAATAATTTCAATCTCTCTTAAATTTATGTTACCCTTTACTTTTCTTCTAACTCTCTCATAAATAGCACTTATTTCAAGTTCTCCATCAGTAAATTCATAGTCATATTCAACCATTGTTAACCTTTTAGCTATAAAAAGAGGCAAACATATTAATATTAAAAATATCAAAGCAGGTATTAGCCCTGTAAAAATAAATATTCCTGCTGCTAAAAACAAGGAAATAATCATAGCTGGCACTATCATCTTATGTAGCTTTGATTCTTCGCCACTTATACTTAATTCATAAAACTTCTCCATACCCGTCTCCCTTTTCCATTTGCTTTTTCTTTTATTATATCATAAATTTCTTTTCAATTTTATATACTAAACCTAGTAATAAATATTAATTTTTTGTATTATTTTAATATTTATATCATTTAAACTTAACATTAAAATAATTTTAATTTGCAATTTTTAAATTTTAATCTTTCATTTTTTAAAATAAAATGATAAAATTAAAAAGTATTAAATTTTGATAGGAGTGTTAAACTATGGATAAAAAGACAGCTATTGATTGGAATAATCTAGGCTTCTCTTATATGAAAACAGATTATCGTTACATATCTCACTATAAAGATGGTAAATGGGATGAAGGAAAATTAGTTACAGACAACAAATTAAGCATAAGTGAAGCTTCAACTGCCCTTCACTATGGCCAACAATGTTTTGAAGGTTTAAAAGCTTATAGAACAAAGGATGGAAAGATTCAACTTTTTAGAGTAGATGAAAATGCTAAGAGAATGAATAAATCATGTGATAAACTTTTAATGCCTGAAATACCAGTTGAAAAATTCATAGATGCTTGTATGCAAGTTGTCAAGGCTAATGAAAGATTTGTACCTCCATACGGTACTGGTGCAACTCTTTATATAAGACCTTTCATGATAGGTGTTGGTGATAATATAGGTGTTAAATCTGCTCCTGAATTTATATTTTCAGTATTCTGCCTTCCAGTTGGTGCTTATTTTAAAGGTGGAATGAAGCCTGTAAACTTTATGATTGCAGATTATGATAGAGCTGCTCCTAAAGGAACTGGTGCCGCTAAAGTTGGTGGAAATTACGCAGCAAGCTTAAAGGCTCATGAAATAGCTGCAAAAAAAGGATTTGCTGATTGTATATATTTAGACCCAGCAACTCACACTAAAATTGAGGAAGTTGGAGCTGCAAACTTCTTTGGAATAACAAAGAAAGGTGAGTTTGTTACTCCATATTCAGAATCAATTTTACCAAGTATAACAAAATACTCTTTAATGCAAATAGCTAAAGATTATTTAAAAATGCCTGTATCAGAAAGAGATGTTTTAATAGATAACTTAGATGAATTCGCTGAGGCTGGCGCTTGTGGTACAGCCGCTGTAATAACTCCAATAGGAGGAATAGAATATAAGAATAAACTTCATGTTTTCCATAGCGAAACTGAAGTTGGTCCTATTACTAAAAAACTTTATGATCTTTTATCTGGAATGCAATTTGGAGATGTAGAAGCTCCTGAAGGATGGATATTTGAAGTTAAATAATACATAAAAAAGAGAGTGAGTAGTAAACTCCTCTCTTTTTCTCTTAATTAAGAAAACTTTCTTTTATTTCTCTTAGTAATTCTTTATAATTATCACCAGAATCTATTATCCTAAAAGTTTCATCATTAACCTTAATAAATTCTTCACTTAATGATAAGCTTATATAATCATCTCCCATATATATATTATACTCATTTAAAATCACTGGATTTTTAAAAGGTTTAACTATTTTTATTTCCTTAATATCATCATATATATTTGCTATATCATTTTCATCTTCTATTTTATAACTATTAAATTCCGAATCATTTTTCTTTTCTGTAACAACTATATATTCTGGATTTTCTATTAACATATTAAATGCAGCCTCTAGTTTAATAGGCATAAAGAAATATGAACAAATAATAACTGATATTGTTATAAAGAAAGTAATAACTAATTTATTAAGAAGCTTCATATATTCCCTCAAAATTAATTGCTTACTTTAATACTATTCCCCTTACATCTAAATTATGCTTTTTAGCTAAATCCCTATATATTTCTAGCATATTATTTCTCTCAAAAAACATAGGAAAACTCAAATTATAATTTCCCCATATAGTCATAGGCTTTTCCATAAAATATATGGTGCAAAAGAATAATTCTCTAGTATTTAATCTAGTTATAAAGGACATTAAATCTTTATTATTAAGCTCAAAATAAACACTTTTTATTTCCTGTTTATTGATATTATCTATCAAAATATTTTTATCCCTTTCATCTAACACCTCTAAAAGCCTTGCTAAACTCTCATTTTCTAAATCTTTTATGTATAAGTCTATTATTACTTTTCCCTTATTAAGCTCTAATGCTTCATTAAAGAAATTAATAAAACATCCCTCTTTTATTTTAAAAGAATCATTATCCCCATTATATTCTAAAAGCCCGTTTGAATATCTATCAAATCCATCTAATATATTATTAAATCTTATTTTTATTTTATTTTTAAATTCATCTTCACTTATAGATTTTAAGATTTGACTCAAAAATAACACTCCTTCACTTAACTTATTATGATTATTATACACAAAGCTTATTTTATTTGGCTATATTATTGAAAATTTATCTCTTAAATTACATTTTAAAGACTATGTTTTCACCAATTAAAGGCTATGTTTTCACTAAAAACATAGCCTCAATTAATTCATTTTAAAATATTTAATTATTAGTAATATCTAAAAACTATCTTGCAGTTCTTATTGTTAATGATTCTTTCTTTGATATTTCTCCATTAGAATACTTTGCTGCTATTTTAAAGTTATAGATAGTATGTCTATTTAATCCCTTAAATGTATAGCTTGTTTCATCACTTGAGATTTCACTAACTTTCTTTCCATCCTTATAAAGAATATAGCTTTCTAATCCAAAAGTATTTTCTGGTTCTTCCCATGAAACTGTTACATTTTTCTTATTAATTGTAGTAGCTTTAAATTCTTTTACAGGACTTACTACTATTTCTTCTTGTTCTTCTCTTTCTCTAGCAATAATTTCATATATTTTTGGAGCTGGTTTTGAACCTTCAAATTCAAATTTAACCTCAGTTATATTATTATCTACTTTTAGTTTATTAATTTGAGCATTTAAGTGTCCAATCTCTGTCCAATTTCCACCTAAGTCTTTTACGCTTACCTTAGCCTCTGAAATTCTATTTTTATCCTGTAATATTTCTAATTCTGAAATATTAGTTACCCTACTCATTTTATATATTAAGGAATCTCCATCCTTTACTGATTTAGCTTCATATGCTGTTGATAAATCTTCATCATAAAAAGCATTAAAATTACCTTCTAAAGTACCACTTGCTAAATTTACAGCACTTTCATCAAATTCTGGTGCTGTCTTATTAAATTCAATTTCATAGATTTCAACCCAGCATCCATAATTGTGTCCATTTGATTGTATCTTAATATATCTTGCCATTTTTCCCTCTGCATTTGCAGATGCAACCATTTTTCCATCCTGTGAATTATATGCTAACGCTCCAAGTGAAGTCCAATTCACTCCATCCTCTGAAATCATATATTCAGAGTTTCTCATGAAATCATTTGCTCCAAAATAAGTGTTTATATCATATAATGGCATTACATTACCTAAATCAATTTGTATATTATGTCCTGAATCTGATGGCTTATTTGACCAATATTTCGTGTCCATATTTCCATCTAAAGCTTTATCTATAGTATAATTTTCATGAGTTCCTATATTTTCAGTAATAGTTGGTTCAGCTTTATATACTGGTAAAACTTCTAATTTTTCTAAATTAATATTTTTTGAATTTTCTCCAATATTAATAATTCTTATAAAAGTAGCATCAACCACATCTAAAGTCTCTAAAACATTTTCATTTGTTGATGCTTTAGCTGTAACCCAGTCTAATCCATTTATTGAATATTGAATTTCTATATTATCATAATTATTAGCAAGTAAGTTTATTCCTCTTAACTTTGTTGCTTTTGGAAGGCTTATGCCTACATAGTCTCCATTATTAAGAGTAACTTCTCCTAAATCTCTTAAAGAATATATTCCATCTTCAAAGTTAACTTCTACATCCTTAAGATTAGTAAGAGATGTGTTTATTTCTGGATCATACTTTGGTAAAACTACTTCTCCCATTTTTTCTTTGGCATAATCCATACTTTCTTTTACTAAAGGCTTAAGGAGTTTTGTTCCTACTGAAACAACATATTCTTTTGGACCATCACTTTCTAAACTTTCAATTTTAAATGTTTCCATTAAATCAAGTTTTTCTTGTGCTAGTGAATTACTATTCATCCATAATTCTAGATTTCCTTCCTCTGAAGCTATTATAGCTTCCATAGCAGCAATACCTGCTTCGCCTAAGGCTTTATATGCATTTAAATGTTGTTCTATCTCACCTAATAGATTTTTATTTGTAACTTTAGAAGTAATACTTTCATAATCAGATACTATTAATTTAAATTCTTCTAACAAGTCCTTGGCTGGTTTCACAGCTGATTGTCCATTCTTCATAGCTTCTTTTAAGGCATCTATCTTTTCTGATAAATACCAAGATTCATCGTATTCAAAAGGACCACTTGCTCCTCCATCATCTTTTAAATAACATGTATTTGACGCAAATCTCATAAACTCTTCTTTTACTTCTGGCACAAACTTTTCTATAGAGGTTTCCCAACTTTTCATATAATCAAATGCATCAGTATTCCAAGTATAATCAGCTATACTATATAAAGCTACTTTTGAAGCTTCAGCTTGGTTCATTGGATTTGAGAAAAATCCACTAACATTATCAAGATCTTGATTTAAATTATGAAGTGGAGCCATTAATATTCTACTATCGCAATAATCATTTACTGGATAGTTCCACCAAACAGCTACATCCTTATCAACTCCGGTTTGAACCTTAGGCCATTCAAAAACTTCCTTAGATACATTTGACATTGTTGCATGTCCTGTCCACATTACTTGTATATCATCATGCAATGTTTGCATAAAAGGTTTAAAATATCTATCCATATTTGGACCCCAAGCTGAATTATATCTTGCAGATATAACTATCATAGGTGCTACATCACCCTTAGCCTTAACAAATTCTGTATCTATTTTATTTATCCACTCAGCTTGCTTTTGACCATTTCTCCAGTCATCAGTATCATCAAAAAGAACTCCAAATTGACGAACTCCTAAGCTATAAAGTTGTTCAAATTTATTAATAAGAGCATCGAAATCTTCATCTGTAAATTGAAGAGTGGCTCCTGGATGAATTGTCCAACAGAAATTAAAATTATTTTCTGCTCCCGCCTTAGCAAGTTCAGCAATTTGTTTTGCTTCCTGTTCTGGATATAATTCTTTCCAACTTAATCTATGGTAAGGATCATCCTTAGGAGCATAAATATAAGTATTCATCTTATATTCACTAGTATCCTTCATTAAATTCATTCTATCTTCATGACTCCAAGGTACTCCATAAAAACCTTCTATAAACCCTCTAAATTCTATTTCAGGATAATCAGTTACTACAACTTCTGCAAACTTATTTTCCTCATTAGACTGTTCTAGAATTTGACTTAAAGTTAAAACACCATAGTAAGCACCATCTTTATCAGAACCTATTATAGATATATTACCTTTTTCGTTAATATCATTACTTGTTTTTAGTACATACCCTTCTTTATGAGTTAAAACATCACTATTTTCTTCTTTTCCCTCAGAGCATACATCACAGTGATCCCCCTCTGAAGAAACTATAATATTAGCTTTTCCCTCTTCAACATTTTCTGACACCTTAAAAGCTATATTATTTTCATTTAAAGTTCTTTCAAGTCTTTTAGAAGTTGCTGCTTCTTGTTCACCATGATAAACTATGTTAACCTCTCCCTCTAAAGTCATTCCTTCTATAGAAGAATGTTCTAAACTTTGAGGCACTGGATAAACTTCAGCTTCTACTCTTTTATTACTTTCTTCCTCTTTACTATTTTCTCCACTATTACTTGCAAAGGCAGTAACTGAAGTTGTAGTTATTACACTTACTGCACAAGTAGTAGCCAAGGCACTTTTAATAAGCTTTTTAATCTTTTTCTTATTCATTAAATTCCCCCCTATAAAAATTTTAATTTTTATATTGTAAATAAGCCTAATCTTAATTACAACTAAAAATACAAGTAATCATTTAAAAATTATTTATAAACTTTTTAAAACAATTACTCCTTAATATATAAATATATTCTCATTTCCACCAAAATATGTATTAAATTAACTTTTAAATAAACTTTTATTTTTTAGATAAAATATTAATTTTTAAATAAAAAATATTTTAAATTATATAAAATCATACCATCTAACATATATTTCCATATAAACCTATAAAATTTAATACATATAACAAATTGTTTAATGAAATACTAAAGTTATTATTTATTACAAAATATATTGAGGTGATTTTACTGTGTTTAAACATTTTAAGAAAAACGCACTTATTATTTTTTTATTATTAAGTATTTTTACTAGCTTTTTTATTAGTAATACTTTAGTTGTTTCAGCAGAAGATAATGATATACATTTAGTTTTAGATACTAAAAATATTAATAATCTTCCAAATAATTTTAGAACAACATCTGATTTAGAAAGATTAAAAAACCTATCTAATATTAATATGAAAGGTTTAGATACTCTCAATATTTCAGGCAGTCAACAATTTTCTCCTAATAACCTTTCACTTTTAGTTACTTCAATTAAAACCACTTTACCTATAACAATTGTAGATTTAAGGCAAGAATCTCATGGATTTATTAATGAATATCCTGTTAGTTGGAAAGGCGAAAAAAATGATGCCAACTTAGGTTTAACCAGAACAGAAGTTATTGATACTGAAAGAAAGCTTTTAAACAGTATTACTTTAGGAACTCCAATACAATTTTTTAATGATCCTAAGCTAACTGTTATTCCTGAGAAAGTTCTTTCTGAAAATCAATTAGTAAAAGCTAATTCTATGGATTATGTTAGAATTCCAGTAACTGATGGGAAACTTCCTACTTACGAAATGGTAGATTTTTTTGTTCAATATGTAAATTCGATACCAAAAGATTCATGGCTACATTTCCATTGTAAGGAAGGGATAGGAAGAACAACAACTTTTATGATTATGTATGATATAATGAAAAACTATAATAATGCTACTCTTGATGAAATAATAAATAGACAATTAGCTCTCTCTGGAATTAAGGAAAAATCTATACTTTCCTTCCCTTCAAAAGAGCGTTTAGACTTCTTTACTAAATTTTATGAATATGTAAAAGAACAAAATAATGATTTTAAGATTAGTTGGAGTCAATGGCTTAATAAAAATAATTTTCCTCTAATCACTATCCGCTAAATATATAAATATTATTTAAAGAAAAAGGATGTATTAAAATAATTAATAAATAAAACTTATAAGGTATTTCTTATTATCTATAAGTTTTATGTTTAACTTTTAATACATCCTTTTCTTATTCTATGCTTCTTTTAAGAAGCTATATTGAGCACAATACAGATTATAATAATATCCTTTTCTATTTAATAACTCTTCATGAGTTCCCTCTTCAACAATTTTTCCATGGGAAAGAACAAATATTTTATCACAATCTCTTATGGTAGAAAGTCTATGTGCTATAACTATAGAAGTTCTTCCCTCCATTAGTTTCTTTATTCCTTCTTGAACTAGTCTTTCTGTTTCAGTATCAATATTAGCTGTTGCTTCATCTAATATAAGTATTCTTGGATCTGAAATTAAGGCCCTAGCAAATGCTATTAACTGTCTTTGTCCTAATGAAAGTCTTGATCCTCTTTCATTAACATTTGTATTATATCCCTCTTCAAGCTTTTCTATAAAGTTATGAGCATTTACAGCCTTTGCAGCTTGGATTATTTCCTCATCAGTAGCATCTAATTTCCCATAGCGTATGTTCTCCTTAATAGAAGAAGCAAAAAGAAATGAATCTTGAAGCATTATTCCCATCTGACTTCTAAGACTTTCTACATCTACAGTACTTATATCAATACCATCTATAAATATTTTTCCTTTAGTTGGCTCATAAAATCTACTTATAAGGTTTGTTATTGTAGTTTTTCCAGCTCCAGTTTCTCCAACTAAGGCTATTTTTTCTCCTGGATTTAAGGTGAATGTTACATCTTTTAATGCATGATTTCCATCATTATCATAGGAAAAAGTAACATCTTCAAAATGAATTTCTCCTTTTATCTTTGGAAGTTTTTCTTCTGCCTTATTATTTACCATGTGGTTCTTAGTATCCATAATATCAAAAATTCTTTCTGCTGCTGAAAGATTAGTAACAAAAGCATTATAAAAGGCTGATAAGTTCATTATAGGTCTCCAAAGCATTTCAATATACATTATGAAGGCCATTAAGGTTCCTAAAGATAAATTTCCACCTCTTGTTAATTTATACCCTGCAAATAATACTATTGCAATTCCAAAACCTCTGCATATATCCACTGTAGGCCAAAAATAATCTTGAAGCCTAACTGCATGTAAAAAACCACCTGCATGTCCTTCTAGATGATTTTCAAATTTTTCTCTTGAATACTCTTCTCTATTAAATCCTTGAACCACTTTCATTCCTGAAAATGCTTCATGGGTATAACCTAAAAGAGCTGATCTATTTTCCCTAAAAACTCTCCACCTTTTATTTGATTTTATTTCTATAAAAAACATTCCCGCAAAAAGAAATGGTAAAACTGTTAAACAAACCAAAGTAAGACTTGGATCCATTAAAAACATCATAAATATTACTAGTAAAATTGTAAAAAGGTTTGGTATTAAATTAACAATACTATGATTTAACAAGTTATTTAATGCATTAACATCACCAACTACCCTTGATAAAATCTTACCTACTGGTCTACTATCAAAAAAGGAAAAACTTAAAGTTTGTATATGAGTATAAAGTTCATGTCTTATATTTACTAATATTTGATTTGTTATTTTACTCATAGATAGCATTCTTATTTTTGAAAGTATCATTGCTATTATATTTAATAAAAGTAAAACTGCTCCTATGCCAAGTAATCCATTTACATCCTTAGCAGAAACAAATTTATCTATAGAAACCTTCATTAAGTATGGATTTAATGTATTACAACTCATAATAAGTAAAAGCATTAATATTATTCCTATAGTTTTCCACTTGTATGGAGCCACATATTTTAGAAGTCTCTTTATAGTCTTCCACTTATGAGTTTTTTTCTCATTTATTTCTTCCATTATCTCTTCCCCCTTTTTAATTAAAATTTTAATATTATTGTATAAACTCTAAATCTTGAAATTGATGACAATATACACTATAGTAATATCCCTTTTTCTTTAATAAACTTTCATGATCTCCCATTTCAACTATTTCTCCATCTTTCATAAAAAGTATTATATCGGCGTCCTTAACCCCAGAGATTCTATTGGCAATTATAAATGTAGTCGCTTTATCTTGCTTTTTAGATAAGTTTTTAAGCACATTAAATTCTGTCTCCATATCAAGTGCTGATGTAGCATCATCTAAAATTAATATTGGTGTTTTTCTAACTAAAGCTCTGGCTATTGCTAACCTTTGCTTTTGACCACCTGAAAGTCCTAAACCTCTTTCTCCAACTTCTGTTTCAAATCCTTCAGGCATTTCTTTTATGAAATCATAAGCACAGCTATCCTTTGCTGCCTCTATTATTTCATCTTCACTTTTATTTCCTCCAAAATCTATATTGTCTTTTATAGAATCTGAAAATAAAAATGTATCTTGAAAAACCACAGCCATATTTTCTCTTAAACTATCTAAATTCCATTTTTTCACGTTAACCCCATCAATCAATACCTCTCCAGAAGATACATCATAATGCCTTCCTATTAAAGAAAGAATTGAACTTTTACCACATCCTGTTTCCCCCATAATAGCTACGGTACTTCCTGCTGGTATTTTTAGATTTATTTTCTTTAGCACTTCTTCTTCATTATACCTAAAGGATACATTCTTAAATTCTATTTCACCTTTAACCTTATCTGGATTATAAGAATTCTCCATAGAAGTTATTTGAGGCTTTCTTTTAAGAATGTTAAATATTTTATCCATAGATGCTCTATTTTGAGACATCATATTTACAAGACCACCTATATTTTTCACACAAAAAGATAAATTTAAAATATAACTACTGAAAGCTAAAAGTGTTCCCATAGTAATATTTCCTTTGATAACCAAGTATCCTCCATAAATTATCATTGCTACAGGAGTTAAATTTGTTAAAATATCAATTACAGGCAAGAAATTGCTTAAAATTCTTGCTTGAGTTATATTAAGGTCATAATAATCCTTATTGACCTTTAAAAACTTTTCAGTTTCATATTTTTCTCTAGCAAAAGCCTTTACTAATCTTATTCCTGCTATATCTTGTTGTGCCATAAGATTTATATCAGCCACTTTATCACTTATTTTTGAGTAATTTCTATGAAACTTTTTATTAACTAGAATAGCCAAAACCCCTACAGGAAGTAAGATGACTAAACAAATTATTGTAAGAGAAGGACTCATACTCATCATTATGGTTACAGATATAATAAATAATATTATTCCTTCTATAAGTAATCTAAGTCCATAAGATATTGTTTCCCAAACTATATCCACATCTTCACCAATTCTTGACATAAGTTCTCCTGTATTGGTGCTATCAAAGAATGAAAATTCAAAGCTTTGAATCTTTTTAAATAAGTCCATTCTAATTTCTTTGCTTACATTTAAAGAAAACTTATCAAATAAAAACTCTTTAATATATCCTAATATTCCACGTAAAAGTGATAATCCTAAAAAAACTCCAAAAAATAATCCTAATTTGCTTTTATCACTTCCTAGTAAAATATCATCAACAAATATTTTTTGAAGATATGGAAAAAAACTATCTATCCCCAAAACAATTATCATAGCTAATATTGGAACTATTAAAAATACCATTCTCTTAGATATATAATCCTTAAATATCCCCATAAATATTCCCCCTTTATTTATATACTTTAATCTAGCATAATTTAATAAATCTTATATACCATCACCTATATTCAAATGATTCCCCTCCTTATAACTAAAATAAAAAAACACCTATGTTCCTTAAGCAAAAGCTATGCTTAAAGACATAGATGCCTTATAAAATCAAGAATATAAGAAAAATTTCTAGGTTAAGATAAATGGAAGACCTTAAAACTTCTAATTGGCAAACTACTAATGTTTTGTACTAAAAAGTAAGGATTCTATTAAAACATAGGTCATTATGCAACCCCCTTCTTAACCTTATTAAATTTTTATTACAAACTTTATTTTATTGCAACAAAAAGCACAGCTTCTCAGCTATGCCTTAAAATCTAGAAAAGATTTTATAAAATTTTATGGAAAGCATTAGAAAAATCCCATAAAAGGAGCCATTGACTGAGTAAATACTAATTTTATTGTAAAAAATAACAAATACACATTATTAATATATTTATTATCAAATTTTCTCATCAAACTGTCTCCTTTCATAAATTTAATCTTAATAATTATTATACTTTATATCACTCAATTTTCAACCATTTTATTATATTTTTTACAAAATTTATCATTATAAAAATTTTATGCTATTAGTTTCACCTTTGATCTTCATCAAAAAGCTCTTCTTCATAGTCACAAACATCATAGGTCTCACTACCATAATCTTTATCAATAATATTATTTGCAATATTTTTACTCTCTTCCTTTATTTCATCAAAAGTAAAAGGCATGTTATTTTCATCTTTTTTAAAATCTTCAGCTTCAAAGGAACTAGCTAAATTTAATATTTCTTCAAGCATTGTTTTTGCTCCCTTAATTATCTCATTAAAACTATTCTCATTTACTTCCTTAAACATACCTGTTGCCCCCCATATACTTGGGTTTTGGAATAAATCTAAATTATGAAAATAATCCTTAAAAATTTCTTCTTTTTCATTAAAATTGTCTATAGAATCTTCTTCTGAATTCAAATCTTCATCTATATCTTGATTTTTATTGACATCATATATTTTTTCTATATTATCTTTTAAAACATCCTTATTTATAAATTCTTTATCAGTATGTTCTATAATAGGAATTTTTTCTTCCCTCTTATAATTTAGTTTATTTCTTTGAAGAATTATCCTAGTAAAACTAAATCCATCCCTTAAAACCATTCTATAAATTTTCTTCTTAAAAGCAGGATGTTCTATGGTTAATACATAAATCCCTAATGGAACTAAAAATTCCACTATTCCAGCTAAATCTGTCTCACCTTCATATTTTTCTTTTTGATTTTCAATTTTTACTATACATTTTGTTATAGGCCTTTGATCTTGATCTAAAATATTAAAAAAAACTCTTTGATTAATCATAACATCTATTAAGATTCTACCTCTTAATATTTTCACACTCCGAAGAATATTATACCTTATATAATTATTCTTAAATTTTGTTTTTGTTAATAAAACTTACAAAATAAAAAACACGGAATAAAACCGTGCTTTCTTATTAATCATATTTTATAGAATTTCTTCACTATTTACTCTAATTTCTCATAAAAAATTTAAGCATTATAGATTCAAAATAGCTTTTAAGCTATACTATTTTCTTTTTCAGTATTATTAAACTTCTTAAACTTTTCAATAAAATTATCAAACATATAAAGATAAATCATCATTACACCCATAGATAATAATATTGCTACAGTTAACATTTCCCCTCTTCCAAACTTTAATATATCTTTATTGCTTATTAAAACACTATATAATAACAAAGATACAAAATTCTCTAATATAACCACTTTTCTCAATGTAACTATTGTCTTAACATCTTGTTTTTCCAACTTTTTAATGTCTTCATCCTTTTTACAATGAAGGTCATATACAAGATAAGAACTTATTCCTATTTCAACTATTATAAAAATTAAAGCTATAAAAAATCCAAATACCATGCGTGCCCCCCCTAAATTCTTCAACACCTTGTAATCGTTTCACTAATTATTATATCATCATATTATTGTATTTCCAACTAAATATATTTAAAAGTAAATTAATTCATGTAAAAGATGTAATAAGTTATTTATTAATACTTTTTTAACCTTTTTGTAAATTTAAACCTTAATTTGTAAAATATTATTATAAATGTACACTTTTTTATGAATTTATTAAGTTTACAATTCTATTTAATTATAATTTAAATTAATACAAGGAGGCACTATATGAAAAAACTTTTTACAACTTCCCTCTTAATTCTTTCAATGATTTTTCTAATAGGATGTGGATCTAAAGGGGAAAGCAAAAACTTTGGGCTATCTGTATTTGGATTAGAAAAATTTTCAGGACTAGATAAACCTGAAGATAATATTAAAATAAATCTAAATGGTAAAGTTCAAGACTTAAGCTTACCAATATACTTAGATAAAAATAGATATCTAATTCCTATAAGCGAAATAATCAAAAATAACAATGGGGAGTTTAAAATAGAGGATGATTCTTTAAATATTAAATTTGAAAATAAAGATATTAAAGTTAATTTAAAAGATAATACTTGGACTAATTTATCAAAGGAAGAATCAGAGGCTAATAAATTTAAAATTGACCCTATAATAAAAGATGATACTGTATATATGTCTTTAATTGACTTTGCTAATATGTTTGATTTAAAAAGCAGATGGAACTCAAAGGACAAGCTAATAAAATTATATAATAATAAAGATATGTTAGATGTTAAACCCTATAAGGGAAAAGGCCCTCAAAAAGGTATTATAAGATTTGAAGATGTTGCATCTACTGGTGCTGGAACAGAATATGATTCACAATATCTTGAAACTATAAGAGTTATGGGGAGATATTTAGGTAAAAAAAATGTACCTTACCATATCGCTTGGATACCTAGATATATAGACCCAGAAAAGAAAATAGACAATGACCCTTCTAAAGAAAATAACTTTGCTAATACTGAGCTTGTATACACTTTAGATTTTGTAGCTTCTCATAAAGGGGAAATAGGTTTACATGGTTATACACATCAAATAGACAATACAATTAGTGGTCATGGCTTTGAATTTGGAAAATATAATCCCTCTGTGGAGGATTTAAATACAAGAGTTGATAAAGCTCTTCAAATAGCTAAAGATCTTGATATAAAAATAAACTTCTTTGAAGCTCCTCATTACACTATAAATAAAGCTCAAAATGAAGCTTTAGAAAAGAACTTTAAATATATATTTAATGATTATTATGAAAATAAAGCACAATCAAAACCTATGAAATCACCAACTGGAAGTGGTTCTTATTATATACCTACACCTCTATATTATATTGAGGGCGGTAAAGAAAATGATATGTTAAATAAGATAAAAAACATGTCTAATACTACTTTTGCTGGAATGTTTTATCATCCATTTTTAGAAGCTAAACTAATAGATTTTAAAGATGGACAAGATGGTTACCCTGAAGATAATTATAAAAAACCATCTATAATCCAAAAAGTAATTGATGAATTTGAAAAAAGAAACGTATCTATTATTTCAATAGAACAAGTTTCTGAAAAATAAATTTCACTTTTAAAGAAAGGTTAAGTTAAAATTATTTATTTTAACTTAACCTTTAATTAATTTTAATTATTTATTATTCTTTACCTCTTCCCATATCTTAAAAAATAATCCTACAAAAAATAAAGTTAAAAATAATATCTTAAATCCTTTAATACTGTTATTTAATCCATAAAAAGCTATTATAAAAATTACTATAATAGTTCCTAAAGATACTATTTTATTAAAGACCTCTAAGGAATGTAAAATTATATTTATACTAATAATCATAGCAAAAATCAAAAAAATTATAGCTATAAAAGTTATAAAAATAACAAATACTTCCTTCAAAGCTTCATACCCCTTTAAATTAAGTATTTCATAGATATTATTAAATACAACTTCCCTTTCTGTTATATTTAAAAATATTAAATTTGATATAAATGCAAGACCTATAGCTAAAAGATTTCTATCATCATAAGATATATCTTTAAAAAATCCCTTCAAAGATTCCTCCTAAAAAATCACTTTACTAAACTATATTCCTGTTAAATTTTAATATAACTTCTTATATGTAAAGTTAAAAATAATATTTAATCTAATCATAAAATTTTATTTTTATTTTAAAGGATAAAACTCTAATCTAAAATACACTAAAATAAAAAAACATATGAGAACTAAAGGATTTTAATAGGTTCCTAAAAATTCTCATATGCTTTAAAATAAACTATATATATTTCATTAAATCTTCTTCATTTGGAATAGCATCAATAGCACCATAATTTGTGCATGTCAATGCTCCAACCTTATTTCCATAACTTATAATTTCTCTCCATGAATTTAAATCTAAATTCTTCTTATCTTTTAATTCGCTTACTTTCTTAAGAACAGCCCCAACGAAAGCATCCCCTGCCCCAGTTGAATCTACTTGATTAATTTTTATTGATGGAACTATCTCTGAATGAATGCCATTACTTAAAAGAGTTCCTTTTCCTCCTAGTGTAACAGCTATTATTTTTGCTCCTAAAGAATGAAGTTTTTCAACTCCTCTTTCTAAATCTTCTTCCTCAGTTAATAGCTCTATCTCCTCATCACTAAGCTTTAAAAAATCACAAGAGCTTATAAATTTCTTACAGTCTTCCTTAAACTCTTCAATTCCTTCTTCTTTAATAAGCATATCTCTATAGTTTGGATCAAAGGATATAAAGTTTCCATTTTTATGTCCAACCTCTAAAAGCTTAAAATAAGTATTCTTAAGTTCACCTTTTAAGAATCCCGTAGCTGAACCAAAATGAATTATATCATCCTTTTCTATTTTACTTAAATCAATATTATTAAATGAGTATTCTCCATCACTACCTCTATGAAACTCAAAATCTCTTTCACCATTTTCATCAATAGCTACAAATGCTAAGGTTGTATATCCATCCATTTTAGTCATTTCAGTATTTATACCTATATTTTTTAGCATATCAACTAGAAATTCTCCAAAAGAGTCATTACCAACTTGTCCTAAAAAATAAGATTCTCCTCCAAGCTTACAAACTGCTGCTCCAACATTTGCTGGAGCTCCTCCAGCCTTTTTCTCAAAGTTTACTCCATTTTTAAGACCTTTTCCTATATCTTTTCCTATAAAATCTATCAATAATTCTCCTATACAAAATACTTTATTCATTATAATTCACCTCATTCATCTCCCATATACTCAAGGAATTTATTTTAATTTTACCCTCTTCTGATTTTAAACTTAAGTTAAAGCTATCTTTTTTAGGATAAAGTTTTAATGATGCTACTTCAATTCCATCTTGAAAATATATTTCTACTGATGATTTATCCACAAACATATTAATTTTTAAATTCCCATTAGAATGTAACTTAAACTTCCTTATACCCTTTTCTCCATTAATCATTGAATTTCTATCTATTATACAAATTTCTTTTTTAAAATCATAAATTAAAGATGTATGTTCCTCATTACTCTTCATAAAATTAATTTCAATCTTTGATGCTTCCTGTCTTTCTATATCTAGTTTAAGCTCATAACTATTTTCTTTTACTTCATTAAAATTTAAATCTTCAATAAATGTATTTTTTAAGCTTACAATTTTATCTCCCCTAAGCTTTCTGATCTCCTCTATAGGATTTTGATGTAAAACTCCATTCTTTAAGGTTAATTCTCTAGGCATGGTTAAAGAAAATATCCATCCATTCTCCCTACTACAATGAAACTCTTCTTTTTCAGGAAGTCCCATCCATCCAATTAATATATTTCTTCCTTTTTCGTCCTTAAATACTTGAGGCGCATAAAAATCAAAGCCCATATCTAATTCCTTGAACTCATTATTATTTTTAAATTCTAAAGTATCATAATTTAAATTTCCTATTAAGTATCCCGATTGATATATGTTTTGATATCTAAACTCTTCTTCTTTAATTCCTTGAGGAGAAAATATAAAAATATCCTTATTATCAATTTTTAAAAAGGATGGACATTCCCACATAAATCCAAAATCCTCATAAGACGTTTTTAGTTCCCCATAAAAATCCCAATCATCTAAATCATTTGATTTATATATTACGCATCTACCCTTTAGCTTTTCAGTCTGTATTCCAAGAATCATATAATAATAACCATTATTTTTCCAAATATATGGATCTCTAAAATGAGCTGTATATCCTTTTGGTAATGTAGAAATAACTGGGCCTAATTTTTTCAATTGTCCATTTTCTTCAAGAATCCCCTTGCATTGATAAGATATTCTCTCTCCTTTATCCCCTTTAACATTCCCAGTATAAAACACTTGTAAGTTGCCATCCTTAACAATAGCTCCCCCTGAATAACATCCATCCTTATCAAAATATTCTTTTGGAGTTAAGGCAATTTTAGGTATTGAAAAATCTTTAAAATTCTTTGTTTTTACAATTCCCCAATGTTTATTCTTGTGCTCACAGCCATATGGGTTCCACTGAAAAAATATGTAATATTCTCCTTTATAATAACTTAATCCATTTGGATCATTTATAAGTCCAAAGGGAGGCTCAAAATGAAAATTATCTCTCCATATATCTTTAGTTTTATTATAATATTCTTTTGATTTTTTGTTTATATCATCATCATTTAAAAACTCCATTTACTTCACCTTTCTTTAAATTATTCGGTGAAGCAAACTCTACTTTAAACTTTTAACACTTTCTCTTACCATAAGTTCCAAAGGAATTTCACAAGTATTTATACTTTTCTCTCCATTTATCAAACTTAAAATATTAAGTGCTATTTCTTCACCAAATAATTTATAATCAATTTTTACAGTGGTTAGTGATGGATATGTTATTGCACTTACCTCATATCCTCCAAAGGCTGCAATGGAAATATCTTCTGGTATCTTCTTCCCATTCTCAAGAAGATATCTCATAAGCCCAAGAGCTATATTATCTGTTGCACATACAATAGCTGTTGGATTATATTTTAAAACCTCTTCTCCTGCTTCATATGCTTTATCAAAAGAAAAGTCTGTTTCTACAAAACTTATATTGCACTCTTTTTCAAAAACATTACAAAATCCTTTTTTTCTAAGAATTCCAACTTCTCTATCACTTTCACTAACACCTAAGAACACAATATCTTTATGTCCTTGTTCTTTTATATATGTTCCTAAAATATTTCCTATCTTTTCATCATCTAAAACTAAATAATTTATATAATCATTTTTTTGTCCTGAAAACAAAATAGGTATAGGAAGTTTATTGGCTAATTTTACATGTTCTTTTGAAATTTCAAAAGACATTATAATAATTCCATCTACTCCTTGATTATATAACTTATTAATTTGTTCTAATTCCTTTTCTATGTTAAATTCACTTGTTAATATTATTCCTTGATAACCCTGTTCTTCTAATTTTTTATTTATACCATTTAATGTTTTACCTGCAGTAAATGAATCTATTCTAGGAACTATTATTCCTATTAACTTGCTTTGTTTAGACTTTAACCTTTTAGCAAAAAAGTTAGTTTCAAAACCAGTTTTTTCTATAGCCTCTTTTATCTTAACTGTATTTTCATTACTCACATAACCACCATTTAAGTATCTTGATACAGTACTTTTTGATACTCCTACCATATTAGCTATGTCCTGTATTGTAACTTTCATCATTTTCCTCCTAAATAAAGATATATATCTTCTTATATTATAAATTATATCATTACCTAGAAGTTTTTAACCATATAAGACTATTTTGAAATATTTAAAAGCAGGCTCTGTAAAATCACAGAGCCTAAAAATTATTCTTGTGGTTTAAAGAATATATATGTTAATGCAAATGAAATAGCAAATCCAATAGCAATTGTTATGAAGTACTGAATTAATCCTGTATTAATATAAAGCAGTGTTCCTGGTATAGCTGTTATTCCCATACCAGTTCCAGCCAATTTCATCATTGATGCAAACATTCCTGATGCAGCTCCACCTATACATGCAAATATAAATGGTTTAATAAATCTTAAGTTTACTCCAAATATGGCCGCTTCTGTAATTCCTAAAAAGGCTGGTATTGCTGAAGAAATATATAATGAACGTTTTTTCTTATCTTTTGTCTTAAATCCAACTGCAAGAGCTGCTGCTCCTTGAGCTACTATAGCCCCGGTTATTACTGCATTAAATGGATTTAATCCTGTACTTGAAATTAATTCAACTTCTAAAGCATTAAATATATGATGAACTCCAGTTACAACTATAACTTGATGAACTCCTCCAATTATTGCTCCACCTATTCCAAATGGTAAGCTTAAAAACATTTTAAATAAATCTAATATGTAGACTTCACTTGTATGCATTATAGGACCTACTACTAAAAGTCCAAGAATCATTGATACTAATAAAGTTAAAAATGGAGTAAATATTAAATCTAGTACATCTGGCATAAACTTTCTAATAAATTTTTCTAATTTAGCTGCTATAATACCTAATACTAAAGCTGGAAGTACTGATCCTTGATACCCTACTATAGGGATACTTATTCCTAATAAAGAAATATATATTGGATCTGCTCCTCCTGCTACCTGCCAAGCATTTGGAAGCTGAGGGGCTACAAGCATAAGCCCTAATACTATACCAACTACAGGTGTTCCACCAAATTTTTTCATTGTTGACCAAGCTACTAAGGCTGGTAAGAATATAAATGCTGTATCTGTTAAAACCTCTGATAAAGTATTAAAAGTTGGACTAAATTCAACTCCTAAATTAGTTAAAAGTCCTCTTAATCCCATAAATAAACCTGTTGCAACTAATACTGGAATTATAGGAACGAAAATATCTCCTAAAGTACGAGATATTTTTTGTGGTAAAGTCATATCACTATATGCATCTTCTTTTATATTCCCAGTTTCTACTCCTTCACCATTCATAGCTGCAAAGACTTTATTTACAAACCCAGTTCCTAGAATTATTTGATATTGAGCAGCAGCAAAAAATTGTCCTCTTACCCCATCAATATTCTCAATTGCCTTTTCATTTATTAGACTTTTATCTTTAACTATAAGTCTTAATCTAGTTGCACAGTGTTCCATTGATTTTATATTTTCTTTTCCACCAATATTTTTTAATATTTCTTGAGCAACTATTTGTTCTTTACTCATTTTAAAACCTCCTAAAATCTATCCTCTTTTGATATCCTTTACTTCTTGAATATATGGTATCAGTTCCACACACTTTCTGTCAAGCTTCAAACTTTATATTTTAAAATGAATTAAAGATATATTTTAATAAATTTCAAATTTAAAACCCATTTATTTATTAAATTTTTAACTAATAATATAATTAAATTAAAATATCATATTTTATTAAACCCTTTACATTTTATATATGGAATTAGTTTCATAAAAGATTAAAATATTTAAAATGAAAAAGAATAAGGTTAACCATTCCTGATTAACCTTATTCTTTTTCATTTTAATTTAATTATTTCAGTATAAAATCTTTTTCTATTTCTAAAGACTCTTTTAAAGCATCAACGGTGTTCATAACATTTCCCTCTATATCAAGAGCATGATTTGCACCTTCTATTATAAAACTTTCTATATCTTCTCTTTTTTCTATCTCTACTCTATGAGCTATACTTAATAATGGATCTTTATCTCCTGTTATAACTAAAGAATTAGATTCTATGTTAAACTCATCTAAAGTCTTATTTATTGGGCTTATATATATATTTCTTATATTTTTAAATCTTCCACTTAAATCTTTATTTAAGAAAGACTGTACACTTGTTCCAATACTTTTTCCTATTATTAAAATCTCTTCATATTCTTTTTCTATGGCATTGTCTATAACTTCTAATGACTCAGAAACCATTATACTAAACTCTTTTTCAATATTAAATTCGCTTCTGTTTATTTGATATCCATATTCTATTTCTAGAACATCATATCCTATTTCTTTTGCTAATTGCTTAGAATAATCTAAGTAAGATCTATCTAAACAATACCCTATTCCAGGTAATATTATGCAAAGCTTTTTACTTCCAGCATCAATAAATCTTGGACTTAATTCAACACCCCAATATGATTTTATTATTTTATTACTCATTTTAAAAACCTCCTAATTTTTAAAGTTTTCAAAAATCTGTCCTAAAAAGTGATATGAAAGGGAGAAAAAATATTTCACTTCTTAGGACAAATTATTTTTAAATCTATAATAAATTTTGCTGATATTCTTTTCTCTTTTCATTTAACATTATAAATTTAAATAATAATACAATCAAAGTATTAAAAAAATAAAGATTTAAAATACCACTTCATTTTATTAATAATTTGTTAACTTATTTATATTTTATTAATATTAATTTGCTAATTCCTTGTATTTTTTGCTTATATAAAAAAATTACATAGATTATAAAAATTCCTAATCTATGTAATTTTTAAATAAATTCATTTCTTAATTCTTGATATGATAGTAAACTTATTATATTTAATTTAAAGGGTGTACCCCTTCCCTAAAAATTAAAACTTTACAAATCATATAATCTTTTAAAACATAAATTTTTATTACTATAAAATTAAGCTCAATACTAATATGATAGAATTTATTTTTCTCACATTAAATAATTATCTTAAAGGTCTATTAGATTCTATAGTTTTATGCATCTTTATTGGTTTAACATTAAAGTTTGATCTATACTCTGTTTCAGCCCAGAATATATTATCTGCAACTAAAGCTTCTGGATTTAACTCTACTCCATCTAAAATTATTTCTTTAAATTTATGATATCCCGCTCTATCAATTAAGTGACCACCATGTAGATATTCTGGTTTATAATCTAAAGCCCAAGCAGAGAATTTTTGCCAGTTAGCAAAGATACCAAGAACAACTTCCTCTGTTGCAAAGTTTATAAATGTTTTACCCATTCTAGGAGTTTGTTTTCCTGTTCTTCCTCCTATAACTATTCTATAGTATTTTTCTGGCTTTCTAGTCCAAGCACTTGCTGGACATGCTAATACACATTCTCCACATCCAACGCAACAACATGGATCCTTATCAACTAATCCTTTATCATTTAAACTTAAAACTCTTGTAGCATGATGTTCACAAGCTCTTACACAAGCTCCACAACCTATACATCTTTCTTCGTGATATTCCATTCTAGCTTGTCCTATAACACCAAAGTCTTGGAAATGCCCTTTAGCACAGTCATTTGGACATCCAGCTACAGATACTTTTATATGATAGTGTGATGGGAATACTAATTTTTCTATTTTATTAGCCATATCCTTAGTATCAACATTTGCTTTTATACAATGTGAATTTCCGATACATGCCATAACATTTCTAGCACCTATTGTTGGATATCCATTTTCATCAACTTTCATATTACAATTACATCTATCAACTTCAACTTCTTGTAAATAATTCTCTATAAATTTATTTACTGCTGGAATATTTTCATATTTAATTCCTGGAATATTAAAGGTTTGTCTCATCCCCATATGAAATGTTCCATTTCCCCAAGTTTCTGCTATTTCTTGTATTTGTGATAAATACTTAGCATCTACTATTCCTCCTGGAATACGCATTTGAAGCATAAACTCTCCTGGAACCTTTGATTGACGAAAACAATTTAATCTAACTTTTTTAATATCTATATCATGATTCATAAATAATTCCTCCTAATCTAATAATGTCTTTGCTTTTGTATAGTTAAACACAGGTCCTTCAAGACATACATATGTTTCATTTATTCTACAATGTCCACATTTTCCTACTGCACATGACATTTTTCTTTCAAATGAAACCCATATCTTATCTTCTGGAACTCCAAGTTTTAAGAATTCTAAAGCTGTAAAATGCATCATTACAGGAGGTCCAACTATAATAACCTCATAATTATCTCCAAAGCTTTCTAGAGGTAATTTATTTAAATGAACTGTTACAAGTCCAGTTTCCCATCCTTCTTTTGTATCATTATCTAAAGTATAAATAGTATTGAATTTTTCATTCCATCTATCTAAGTCATTTTTAAAAAGTATTCCTTCTGAATTTTTAAATCCAAATACTAGGCTTAAAGTTTCAACATAGTTTGGTTCATCATAAAATTTATTTATTAAACTTCTAACTGGTGCTACTCCTGTACCCCCAGCTACTATTATTACATTTTTATTTTTAAATTGTTCTACAGGCCAACCTTTTCCATAAGCTCCTCTTAAAAAAATCTTATCTCCTGGCTTTAGTTTAAATATTTCATCAGTAACTTTACCTACTGCTCTTATTGTAAAATCTAAGTATCCTGGTCCAAATCCACTAACAGAAATAGGTGCTTCTCCAACCTTAGGAAGAGATAATTCTAAAAATTGACCATGTTCTGGAACGACATCAGAAGCTATTCTAAAAGTCCATTCTTTGTCAGTTTCCTTAACTATGTCTATTATTTCACATGATTTAGGTGTTAAAATATTTTCCATTTACATCTCCTCCATTATTTCTTTTACTGCTTTTGAAACCTTATTAATAGTAGCTGTAATTGATATATGTTCTGGACATCTATCTGTACATCTTCCACATCCTACACACATATGCTCTTCTCCAAATTGAGCTTTATAATCATGAATTTTATGCATAACTTTATATCTCATTTTATCGCCAGCAGTTTTTCTAAATACATGTCCACCAGCCATTTCATCAAATCCATCTACATGACAAGATGCTTGTATTCTCTTTCTTTCACCTATGTTATGCTTTGAATCATGAACTATATCCCTTGTTGTAAAGCATGTACATGTACTACAAGCTAGAGTACAGCTTCCACATTGAATACATCTTTTATTGTATTCTTCCCACATTTTATGATCCTTTAATTTATTTAAAACTTCAACACTCTCTATTTCTGGCAATTCAACCTTAGCTATATTTTCTTCAATAAACTTAAGTTCAAATTCCTCTTCTTCTTTTCCTTCAAAGTATTTATCAAATTCTTCTTCTTTAACATTAAAAAGTAAATTATCCTCATTAAATCTTACTGCTAAACTATAATCATCAGTTTTATTGCTATTCATTGTTGTACAGAAACAAGTATCCCATCCCTCTGTACATTCCATGCAAATAAACTTAACTCTATCTCTCATTCTTTTATAGAATGTATCTTCAAAATTTCCATTTTTAAGATATATAGTATCTTGTCTTCTTTGTGCATTTATATCACATGGTCTTGCAAATATAAGAATCTTCTTTTGACTATCCATTTTACTTTCTCTAAACTCATTTTCTATGAAATAATATAAAGTTTGAGAAATTGGAGTTATTACTTCTTTTACTGGATAAGTTGACTTTTCATTATGTACTATTTCTTCCACATTATTTATAACATCATATTTTATAATATCTGTGTCTGAGTATCTTCCTTGCTTCTCAAATCTTTTTGGAGCATAAATTATATACTCTTTTTTAAGCTCATTAAATAAATCATTTACTTCTTTTAAATTTAATTTGTATCCCATTCAAACACCTCCAAAATTTAAACCATTCATCTTTTGATAGTTTATTTTTTAACAAACTCCTTACACATTTATAATACTCTATTTTTATAGATAAGTTAAATTCATATTTTTTATTCAAATTATAAGTATTTACTTATATAAATATGAAGTATTTTTCTTAAATTTTCCTTAATAATTAACATTTTCTTGATATTTCTTTTACATTTTATTTACTTTTATGGTATATTGTAATAAATAACTTTTAAAGGGGGACTATATTATGGAAAACCAAAAACAAAATAAATTAGGAGCTGGAATAATAACCATTTCTGTAATACAAATAATTTTTTCAGCTTTTGCTCTTTTTGGATCAATCATTTTATTAATACCAAGCTTTCAAGAAAACTTAGCTACAATTACTGGAGCACCACTAGATCAATTAGGTATAAATAATACTAGTATTATCATTGGATTAGTTTCAATAATATTAATTCTTTTAGGAATAATACTAATATTAAGAAAAAAAGCTATTGGACTATACATATATTTATTAGTAACTGCTGCTAATATAATTTATTCAATTATAATGAATGGATTTATGATATCATCATTAATAGGCTCATTAATTTTACCAATATTAATGACATTCTTTGTTTATAGAAAAAAAGAGCTTTTTGGATTAAGCAAATAAGAATATTAATAAAAAAAGATGGAAATTAATTTGTAATTTCCATCTTTTTTCTTTATATTTTATGATTAATTTATATATTAATTACTATTTATCTTCTCTATCTATAAATAGCTTTTATAGGATCTAACTTACAAGCATTGTAAGCTGGTATTATTCCAAATACTACTCCTTCTATTATTGAAACTAATGTAGCTCCTACAAAGGTACTCATTGTAAGTATTGGCTTAAATGGTAAAAAGGCTCCAGCTACTTTGGATATTAAGTATCCTAATAATATTCCAATTAATCCACCTATTAAAGTTACTAATACAGCTTCAAATAAGAATTGAAGTAATATGCTCTTAGGCTTTGCCCCAATAGCTCTTCTTATACCAATTTCTCTTTTTCTTTCAGAAACTGAAACATACATTATATTCATAACTCCAATTCCACCTACTAAAAGTGAAATTCCTGTAATAAATGCTATGAATTTTGTTAATCCACCAATTATCTTTTCAAAGGCTTTTGTAACTTCCTCTGGGTCTTGCATCTCATATTTCCCTCCAATATTAGGATGGTTAACCATTAAATATTTTTCTATGTCCTTATATACTTCTTTTTTATCAACACCTGCATTAAGTGATACATCTAAGGAAGTTATTACTTCATTGCTATTCATATTGTCTATAGCTTTCTTTGGAACATAACTTGTATTTCCTCCAAAACTCATAATATCAACATGTGGTAAAATACCTATAACCTCAAAATTTATTCCATTCATGGTTATAGCCTTACCAATACCACTTTCTATTGGATTAAATAGTTCTTTTGCAACATTATTATCTAATACAATTACAGACTTATCCTTATCTCCATCTTCAAACCATCTTCCATATTCAACTTTCTCATTTTTTCCATCATAGGATCCAAGCATAGCAAATTGATTTTTATCAAAATACTGAAGATGACTACTTGAAAAGCTCATTATGCCCATAAAACCTTGAGATGGCTTCACATCTTTAACTCCCTTTATTCCTTTTATTCCATTCATATCTGATTTTGTAAAAGGTTCTAAAAGACTCATATTAGCATCAAAATTATCTGGTTTAAATGTTATGTTTATCTTATTAGCATTAGTTTCTTGAGAAGATTCTAAAACATAAGCTTTTAATCCATCTCCAACTGAAAGTATTGTAACTACAGAGCTTATGCCAATAATAATACCAATCATTGTTAGAAAAGTTCTTAACTTATGAAACTTTAAACTAGCAATGGCTGTTTTTATTAAATTAATTGCTGACATAATCTTCCCCCTTTGTTATAACCCCATCCTTAACTCTTATTATCTTATTTGCGTATTTAGTTAAGTCTTCATCATGTGTTACCATGATTATTGTCTTATTATCCTCATTTAATTTTTTTAAAATCTCCATTATTTCTGTACTAGTATTACTATCTAAAGCTCCTGTTGGTTCATCAGCAAAAATAACATAAGGATTATTTATAAGAGCTCTTGCAATAGCTACCCTTTGTTGCTGACCTCCTGATAGCTCTAGAGGAAGTTGATTCTTCTTTTCTGATAAACCTACCATTTCTAAGTATTTATCTATAAGTTCTTCTCTTTTCTTACGAGGTATGCTTTTTTCATTATATAATAGAGGAAGCTCAACATTACTTCCTATGGTCATAGAGTTTATTAAATGGAATTGTTGAAATATAAATCCCATATATTTATTTCTTATGTCAGCTTTCTGATCTTCTTTTAATTTACTAACATCAATATTATTAAACTTATATGTTCCATCTTCAAAGCTATCTAATAATCCTAGTAAGTTCATTAGAGTTGTTTTACCACTACCTGATTTCCCCATTATCATGACAAAATCCCCTTGTTCTATTTCCAAATTAACATCCTTTAAAGCATGAAATTTCTCTTTACCTAAGCTATAGTATTTATTTAACTTAATAACCTCTACTATATTACTCAACATTCATCCCCTCTTTCATGTTAGGAGTAGGATTAGAAACTATTTTATCTTCTTCATTTAATCCACTGCTTACTATAACTTCATCTTCACTTCCTTCTTTAGGTGAATATGTTATAACTTGCTTAACAAGCTTTCCATCTACATTTTTAAATACAAATTCTTCATTATCCACACTTAAAATCGCTTCCTTAGGAATTTCTATTGGCTTTTTATCTAAATTAACAGATGCTTGAACATGGAATCCATTAGTTAAATCTTCCTGAGAATCTGGTGTTATCTTAACTTCATAATAAGACATATTTCCACCTGCGCCTCCTTGTGCACCTGTTTGTGCCGCTAAAGAAGCTCCATTATCTATAGGAGTATTTCCAACAGAGGATATTTTACCATTTATATTTTTATTTGTTGAAAGAATAGTTATCTGAACTTCTTGTCCTTCCTTTATCTTAGGTTGATCTTTTTCATTTACACTTCCACTAATATAATAATCACCTGATTCCACAGTAATATATGGTTGTGTAGGATTTGTACTTGATTCTGCCAAAATTACCTTTCCACCTATAGGCGCAGTTACTTTATAATATTCCTTATCTTTTAATGCTTTTATTTGCTTTTCTAGAAGTTTTATTTGCTCATCTACACTTCCAGTTGATATCTCTCCACCTGCATTTTGTCCTAAATTAGGCATTTGAACTCCTTGAGGCATTTGATTTTCTAATCCTGCTTTCTTTAAACCCTCTAATTGTTTTTTTGCTTCTGCATTTTGTTTATTAATTTCTTCTTTTTGATTTTTAGCAGAATTTAATTGTAATTCTAACTGTTCTACTTGACTTTGAACTTGGTCATTTTTATATGTAAATAAAGTATCTCCTTTTTCAACAACATCTCCATTTTCAACTTCTACTTTATCTACAGTACCCTTTGTAGCATCTAAAAATATATTTTCAACTTTTTCTGGTTCTATTTTCCCATTTACAAAAACCTTATCTGTAGAGGGAACAGTGTATATCTCCATAGTTGCCACTGATTCCTTATTCATACTTTGTTTTAAAAAATAACTTCCAACTCCTACCCCTGCAAGTATTACAACTGTTACTATTGCTATTATGTATTTCTTTTTCATGAATATCCTCCCTTACGAATTATTTATCCTAATAATATCATATTTTTAAAAATTATGTATAATTTTTGAATATTCTTAACCTTAAATAAACCTTAAATCCAAATTTTCATATTTTATTAATAAAAAAATAAGATAGCAAAACTATCTTATTCTCCTAAAAGATTTTCTATACATTTTTTAGTTAATTAAAGCATAAATTTAATATATTCCTCTAAATTAAATCCTCTTTAAATTCCATAAAGCACCTCATTAAGTTCATTTAAATCATACTCTTCTATATCTTCTATATTGGGCACAGTTGAAATATTATTTACTCCTGTTAATTCTTTGATTATCTTCTTATTATCTCTGTGTATGATATCACTTTTATTAAATTTATTAAGTATTATTCCTTTTACTTTTAGTCCTAATTTTCTTAAATAACTTACTGTTAAAACAGTGTGATTAATAGCACCTAATCCACTATTAGATACTAGTATTATTGGAAGGTTAAACTCTTTAATTATATCTTCTAGCATAAGCTTTTTCTCTGAAAAACTTATGGGACACACTATTCCTCCACTTCCTTCACAAAGAATAAAGTCATATTTATCTCTAACCCTTTTATAATCTTTTTTTATCTTTTCCATACTTATAGAAACTTCTTCTACTTCACTTGCTAAATGAGGAGAATATGGATTTTCTAGTATGTAAGAAACCATATTTTCATAGGATTCCTTAAGTCCAGAAATCTCCATAACTTCTTCACAATCTAAAGGTATTAATCCATTTTTCTCTTTTATAGCTCCACTTAAAACTGCCTTGTAATACCCTGCATTTCTTCCCTCTTCTCTTAACTTTTTTAAAATTAGTCCACTAATAAAGGTTTTACCAATATCAGTATTAGTTCCTATTATATATACTCCCTTTTCCATAACTAAAAAATCCTCATCCCAATATTCTCTATTAATCTTTTATCGTCTTTTATCTTATTTCCACATGTAGTTAATAAATTCCCTGTTATAGTAGCATTTGCTCCTGCTTTAAAAGCATTTTCACCAAAGTTTTTAAGCAAATACCTCCCTCCTGCCAATCTTATTTTAGCTTCTGGATTTATAAATCTAAAAACAGCTATTGTCCTAAGAATTTCCTTTTCATTTAAAGGAATCATATGCTGAAGCTTAGTTCCCTTAATAGGACTTAAAACATTTATTGGAATTGATTTTATTTCTAATTCTCTAAGGGTAATAGCTAAATCTATTCTATCTAAAAATGTTTCTCCAAGGCCAATTATTCCTCCTGAGCATACTTCTAAACCAGCTTCCTTAGCATTTTTTATAGTCTTTACTCTTTCCTCATAAGAATGAGTTTTGCATATTTTATCATAGTAGTTTCTAGATGTCTCTAAATTATGATGATATCTTTTTACTCCAGCTTTCTTTAATTTTATTAAAGACTCTTTATTTATTATTCCATGGGAAGCACAAAGATTTATTTTAAGCTCTTTATTTAAATTTGAATAATAAGTAATTACTCTCTCAAACTCCTCACCATAAAGTCCTCTTCCTGAGGTAACTATAGAAAATCTATGAACTCCTTCATCTTCATTTTCCTTAGCAACTTTTTTTATCTTTTCATAATCAAGAAGAGGGTATTCACTTATATTAGTCTTATGATACTTAGATTGGGCACAAAAAGCACAATCCTCTCCACACCTTCCACTTTTCCCATTAATTATTGAACATAAATCAATACCATCACCATGAATCTCTTTTCTTATGTTGTTAGCTTCTTTAATCAATTCCTCTAGATTACTATTAAAAAGCCTTAATCCTTCTTCTCTAGTTAATTTTATATTTTTTAAAGACTTATCCTTCATTTTTAAAATAAAATCCATAAAGACCAACTTCCCCCTTAAATATAATCAAGTCTTTTTAACCTTGGACAAACCTTAGATCCTACTAATGAAATTATAAATGTCAATAATAAATCACTTGGTAAACACGCTATAGCTCCAATGCTCACTGCTGATAATAAGCTCATTGCATCCCCTAGATAAAAATTATAAATTACATACATATATGAAACTCCAAATAAATAGATTACTAAAAGTCCTAAAATTCCAGCTAAAAATAAATTTTTAATATTTATAGTTTTTAGATTTTCTGTTATTTTTCCAATTATATAAGCTCCAAAAATAAAACCAATTAAATATCCAAAGGTAGGTTGAAATACATATGATGGTCCTCCTCCTTGAGTAAATACAGGAATTCCAAGGAGTCCTACTAATACATAGATTATTTGAGCTAAGGCTCCTCTTTTAGCACCAAGTAAAATTGCTCCTAAGGCACAAAAGAAATATTGAAGTGTAAAAGGCACTATTGGTATTGGTATCTTAATGAAAGCCCCAATAGCTGTAAGTGCTGCAAAAATAGGTATCAGTGTTAAATCTCTTGTTTTCATTTTCATAGTTAACTCTCCTTTAATCTTATAAATACTACTTTTAAAATAAATTTATCTTGATTATCAAAGTATATTCCATATAATAACCTTATAATTCATAATTGTCAACCATTTTATATTCTTAGGTTTACAATAAACTTTCATTAGTTTACCCTAAACCCTATTTAAAAATAAAAAAAGAGAGTTAAATACTCTCTTTTTCAATACTAATTATTTTGTTTGATTTTGTCCTTGTTCATTTTCTTGATTTTGATTATTATCATTTGACTGAGTTTGTGGCTTATCTTGGATACTTTCTTCATTCTTTGATTCATCAGAATTATTTCCTGTTTTTATAACTATATTGCCATTTTCATCGTAAGTTATTCCATCTTTAACTTTTTCACTAGCTGAGCTAAACATATTTACTAGAAAATCCTTAATATCAACTAAAACATTTTTTATACCATTTAATGCTTTTTCTAAAAGACCACTTTCTTCTAATTGTTTTCCTGTGTCTTTTAATATCTGTTGAAGCTTGTCATTCATTTGATTTAAAGATTCTTTCATAGCACCATAGTTATAGTCTAAATCATTTATTTTAGACATAAATTTTATTGTTTGCTCTTGTTGTCCTTGTGTTAAAAGTATATTATAGTTATTTGTAACATTGTTTACTATCTTACCTATTTCCTCATCATTTTTAGGTTTATCTTTAATTACATCAGTTTTAATATCATTTACTACTACAGCGGCTTCATCTTTTCCTAGTGTTTGTCCATCTTTAGTTTTAGCATTACTTAAATTATTAGTTAAAGAAATTTCCTCTCTTGCAGCCTCTTTCTTTGGAAGAGATAACTCCTCTCCTGATGCATCTTCAAATCCTTTTAAAATACCAGCTAAGGCAGCTGTTCCTGTAACCTTAAATGGAGCATCAGCCTTTACATCAGCATTATTTACCCCTGAAGTAAGAAGGGCATTAGCAAGCATACTTCCTGTTACCTCTGTTAAATTGTTAGTAGTTACATTTATTCCACCTTTGTCCTTAACCACTACGTAAGAACTTGATATTGATTGACTGCTAGCAGGTATTGGTTTACTTGTATCTAAACCTAATTGTTCTCTTATATCTTGATTAGTTACATCTATTATTTTAACCTCATTAGCTTTTACTCCAAAAGCATCTAACATTTGTAATCTTTCTGACTTTGTTAAATTAGCTCCTAAAGTTACTACAGCCTCAGTTTTTTCACTTTGTGCAAATACTGGAGTAGCCATTCCAAACATGAATGTACTAACTATTGCTCCACAAAGAACTTTCATAATACTCTTTTTCTTTATCATACTCTATTTGTTGTAAGTAATAGCTAATATACTTTTAACTATTTTTCTATTACTAACAACCTCACCTCCTAAAATAATTATTATGAGAAACTTAAGCTTTAAAGTTAAAACTCTGCTTAATTAATCATCTGTTTTCAAATTATATCATGGCAAATATGAGTAAAAATTAAAATTTAATTACGTTAGTGTATCTTAAGAAAAAAGTAATTTATATAAATAAAGCCCTAGCACAATATTAATTGTACTAGGACCTTAGTAATTTAGGTAAATTTAATACTTTTTCAAATAGAATGTATAACTAACTTAAAAGTATTTAATTTATAAATTTAATTCTTTAAAAACTTCCATTTTGAGTTGTATTTTTCTTTAAAAATATTTCAGTACTCTTTAATATATCCTCTGATATAATTCTATTTATTGTATTTATATCAAAATCTTCATCACAAACTCTAATGCTTTGTACTCTTACTAAGCTATCTAAAAATTGTTTAATCATAAGACCATTTTTAAGTGCTAGCTCTCCCATTCTCTTTTGTATATCTCCAATAGCATTTTCTAAAGCAGTTTCAGCTTCTTCATCTAAAGTAAAACCTTTCTTAACTAAAGTGCTTGAAGCTATGTCATATAATTCTCTTTCATTGTAGTTTCCAAAGTCAACCCACACAGGAAATCTATAATTTAATCCCTCATTAGTTAAAATAAGGTCTTTCATCTTACCTCTTATTCCACCAAGAACAATAACTATTCTATTGCTATTATTATCTATGAATTTTATAAGATCAGATACTATTTCATTGTATCTTTCTTCTCCAAAGAAGGTATTCCATTTATCTATATATAATATTTTTCCAACATGTTTATTTAATATATCTTCAACTTTCATACCTGAATTAATCATTGCCATAAATTCATATTTATCTATTTGAACTATGTTTTTTGCCTTGATTATCCCCATACTATATAGCATTTCTGAATATATAGTTAAAACTGTCTTTTTTCCTGTTCCACTTTCTCCAGTAAAGACCATATTCATATACTTATTTAAATCAACTTGAAAACCAAGTTTCTTTCTCTTTTCTCTGATTTTCATAAGTTTATATTGTCCTCTAAGAAAATCCTTAAGCTCTTCATTTCCAATTAAATCATTTAACTTTTTCTCTAAATCAAAGTGATTATCATATTTTATTGCATTCATAGCCTTTATATCCTTTGTGTTTATAAGGTTCATTTCATAAACACTTATATCACTTTCTGCAATTCTAATACTTTGATTTCTTATAAGTTGCTCAACATAGTTTCTTACCATTCTTCCATTTCCTGATTGAGCATCTGCATTTTCATATATCTCAACGAAATTCTTTTTAAGCTCTGAATATCCATTTTTAGAAAGTTTAAATCCCTTAGCTTCTACTAATTTTATTGCCATTTCTAAAAGCTCATTAGGATTGTAGTCTTCAAATTTAGTCCAAAGTGGGAATCTTGATCTTAATCCTATGTTAACATCAAAGAAATTCTCCATTTCCTCTTCATATCCTGCTAAAATAACTATTACTTCTCTTGAATAGTCCTCTATTAACTTAAGAAGTGTCTCTATAGCTTCTCTACCTATGGAATCATTAGCTAAAGTATAAGCTTCATCAATAAATAAAACTCCACCTAAGGCTTCTTTAAATTTTTCTTCAGTTTTCTTTGAAGTTTCTCCTGGAATATCTGAAACAAAACTTGATCTATCTGTTTCAACTAATTGTCCAACCTTTAAAAGACCCATGCTGTTTAACATTTCAGCTACTAATCTAGCTATGCTAGTCTTTCCTGTTCCAGGGTTACCTGCAAATATCATATTTAAATTTTGCTCTATTTTCGTATTTACACCAACAGATTTTCTCTTTTCTTGAGCTACTATAAGCTTATATTGGCTTCTTAAAAATTCCTTAACCTCTTCAAGGCCTATTATTTCTTTTAACTTTTCTTCTAAATCAAATTTTGCACTTACCTTAAAGTTAAAATTATCTTTTTCTAGAAGATCAATAGCTCTCTCCTTATTCACTAAATACTTCTTAGATGCATCCATTATTGCATTTTCTACAATATTTCTAACAAATCTGGCATTTCCTAAATCACTTTTCCCAACCATTTGGTTTTTAGTAAATAATTCAATAAGTCCAGCCTTTGCACTTTTAGCTATTCTATATCCTTTTGACTTAGCAATATTAACTGCTATTTCATACATCTCTGAAGGATTATAGTCCTCAAACTTAATTACATTTGGAAATCTTGATTTTAATCCTTGGTTGAAACTTAGGAAAGTTTCCATATCCTTCTCATACCCAGCTAAAATAACAGTTATATTGTCTCTGTTATCTTCTATTCCTTTTAATAAAGCATCTACTATTTCACGACCTGCCTTATCATTTTCATCTGTACATAAGGAATAGGCCTCATCTATAAATAATACTCCACCTAAAGCTGATTCTATTATTTCATTAGTTCTTCTTGCTGTATTACTAATTCCTTCCCCTATAAAATCTGCTTTACTAACCTCTTTAAATATATTTTCTTTTATCATGCCTAAGGCGTATAAATACTCAAAGGTTATTCTTGCTGCATTGGTTTTACCAGTACCAGCATTTCCAGCAAATATCATATTTAATGAAATTTGTGTAGTCTTTAATCCAAGCTTCTCTCTTATTTTTTGAACCTTAAAGTTATTTTCAATCTTATCTATAAACTCCTTAAGCTCTTTCATACCAATTATAGATTCTAATTTATATCTAACCTCTTCTAAGGTTGGATTACTATACTTACTTAAATCATAAACTTCATCATTTGATTTACAAAAGATTTCATCATCTTCTACATATATAAGTAATCTACTATTTGCTTCAATAGCTTCTTTTCTAATTATATTGATTATAGGCTTACAAATCTTATATGATATGTATTGATCTAGGCTTAAACTTCCTTTTTCCCTAAAGTTATCTTCTATATAAGTACAAACCCCTGATTTTTCTTCTACATCTGGATTTTCATCTACTCCTATTATTATGTCAATATCAAAAAGCTCCTTAACCTTATTTATTTCTTTTAATAGCTTTTTCTTTATTACTTTATTTTTGTCCTTTTCGCTTAAGGCTTTTCTATATAAGGTTTTGTCTTTATTTATTAGGAATTCATTATCTATTATTTCAAGTTCTTCACCTTTATCCTTGTTATAAAGGAATATGAAGAATTTATTATTACAAATAATTTTATTTACAATATCCTCATCAATTTCTTCAGCTTCAACTAAAAATTTATTTTTTATTACATAATTATCTTTTAGCATTATACATGAATTAGGGCTTATTCCTGAAAGAACATTTAATATATCTTCACTAGCTTTATCTGTATTTTTAAATACTAAACATTGAGAGTCATTATTTAATTTTTCATATAAATCTGTTAAAAAGGCATTGTACCCTAAATTAAACTTATATGCAGCTAAATCAATCTCATCAATTTTACTATTCTTAACAAACTTATAATAATTAAGTTCTTCGAAAAAGTATTTTAGTACACTATTTTTAAATATGTCTCTTTCCTCTACTATAAGCAATATACCTTTGCTATCTTCCTCTATTTTTTCTTTAAAGTAATCACATAACTCCTTATTGAAAGTTTTTTATCCTATAAATTCTTCATTTAGCTTTTTTTCTATTTTAAAAAATCCATTTTCTATAATCTCTTTATTCACCATATCTTTTCGCTCCACAAAAATATTTTTTTGAAGCATCCTCCTTTTTCTTTAATGTTTATTCTCTTTAAATACAACCTTTCTCTTTTGATTTTTATATATTTTCAATCTCTATAAAGGTTTCATTATATGTTATTTGTCCACCCATATCAGAGATTCCTGATTCAGTTAAAAAGTTTGGATTCCCATGTTTTTTCCACCAACCAACATACATTAAAGCCACATAATCTTGAACCCCATTATCCAAGGAACAAATTGCTGTAATCTCTCCAGTCCTTGATTTTAATTTAACCTTTTCTCCGCAAATTAAGGAAAACTTTCTTATCATATTCTCATTTAAATATACTTTTGCCTTTTCATCTACATCTATATAATGCTGACTTGATAATGAATCTTTAGAATGATTAGTAAGCAATCTAAAACAGTTTTCTTTTATTCTAGGACTTAAGTATGTTGGTGTTAAGCTTCCGCACTCTTTTAAAGCTCTTTTAGATGCAAGTTCAAATTTGCCAGAAGGTGTTTTAAACTTTTTATTTTCCCAAGCTACATCATCATAAACTGTAAAAGGATTATTTTTTAAATAATCTAAGGTTATATCTTTATTATAGCTCATTAAAGGTTCAATAACCTTACTTAAATAATCTTTTTTAGATAGGCTTGGATATCCTTTTAAATTCATTCTTTTAGCTAACTCTCTAAAAAAGTAGTATTCATCCATAAGTTTTTCTCTAGGTTCTATTATCTTTTCATTATATATTAAATATGGATTAGTCATTGAACTAAAAACCATATCTTCACTTTCTAAGGTATTGGTACAAGGAATGAATAAATCACACTTTGAAGCAGTATCTGTCATAAACATATCAAAACAAACTTTAAACTCAACTTTATCTATACTATTATTTAATCTATTTAAGTTTGGAAGTTGATTCATAAGATTGCTATTAGCTATTACCATGATTTTTATAGGTGCATTAGAATCTTCTACACTTAAAGAATATTTTTTAGGTTCTTCTATAAACTCATTTATATTAGAGACATAAAATTCTCTATTTTCTCCAACTTCTCCACTTTTAAAGGGATCTGAATCTAAAATCCTACTTAATACCTTATTTGCGTAATTTACTCCACCGCCTTTAACTCCAATTTGACCAGTTAAAGCACCTAAGGCATCAATAGCTCTTATGGTATTTCCACCATTCTTATATTTTTGCATTCCATATCCCAAATATATGCTAGAATTTTTTTCACAATAGTATTTAGTTAGCTTTTCTATATCCTCTATTTCTATTCCACATTCATAACTTAAATAATCCAAATCAAAATTCTCTAAATGATCTTTATATTCTTGAAATCCTAAAACATATTTATTTATAAAATCCTCATCTTGAAGACCTTTAGAAATTATTATTTTTGCCATGGCCATAGCTAAAGCTCCATCTGTACCAGGTTTAATTTTTACATGAATGTCTCCAAGCTTTGCACTTTGAGTATTTATTGGATCTATAACTATTATTCTGCTCCCGTTTTTCTTTGCCTTATTTAAAATTGCCATAGTATGTATGGTTGTATTTGCAGGATTTTTACCCCATAAAAATATGTTTTTACTATTTATCATATCCTCTAAGGAATTTGATACAGAATCTCCAAAATCATATTTTTGAGCTCTCATTCCAGCACTCCAGCAAGGGCCTCCTGTAGCTTTACTTACACCACCATAAAAATTAAAGAATATATCCTCTATTCCCTTTAGTACTCCTCCACTTCCATATTGGCTATAATATAATATTGACTTAGAAGAATACTTCTCTTTTGTAGATTCAAGTTTCTCTTTCATTATTTCTAAGGCATCTTCAAAGGAAATCTCTTCCCATACTCCATTATTCTTTAAAAGAGGAGTGTATATTCTATCTTTATGATTTAATCTTTTTAAGTGAGCTATTCCTTTTTTACATATGAGTCCCTTTGTAAATGGATGATCTTTGTCACCTTCTATTTTTAGAATTTCACTTCCTTCTTTATAAACATTAAATTTACAACAATCAAAACAATCTAATGTACACCCATGACTTAATACTTCCATAATAACTCCCCCTTCTCTTTAAATGACATACATAATAAAATTCCTCTATTTCTAATTTAGTCTAATTTTATATGAATGTTCCTTCTTTAACAACCATAAAATCAAAAATTACTATTATAAAATAAAAATAATTATAAGCATACTATGACCTTTTTTACTCTCTTTTAATTTAAATTTAACTATAAAAAAACAGATTTTTTATGAATTAAATTTAGAATAATATTCATATTTTCTAAAAAATCTAAATTATCTGACAACAAAATTTCAAGTTTTTTATTAAATTTAGTGAAAAATTATGATAAATTTCTATTTTTAAAAGTAAATTATTCGTATATAATATAAATGACGATATCTTTAGTATTTACGATTGTAAAATATTTTAAATAAGCATTAAAAAAAGGAGATAGACGAATGAACGAACAAAATCATGGATTAGGTATTATAGCTTTAGAAAGTTGCACAGAACTTGGTAATGCTATAGACAAGCTTATACAAGAGAAAAGAAATTGTGAGGAATCTTTTTTAATAAAAACTGATGAGATAAGATTCTCTAACGGTGAAGGAAAAGTAAAAATACCTCAATCTGTAAGAGGAAGAGATATATACATTCTTTGTGATATAGGTAACTATAGTTGTACATATAAAATGTTTGGTTTTGAAAATCATAAGGGACCAGATGAACATTTCCAAGACATAAAAAGAACAGTTTCTGCTATAAGAGGAAAAGCTAGAAGAATAACTGTAATAATGCCTCTTTTATATGAATCAAGACAACATAGACGTAAAGGAAGAGAATCTCTAGATTGTGCTTTAGCACTTCAAGAACTAGAAAGATTAGGCGTTGATGAAGTTTTAACTTTTGACGTTCACGACCCTAACGTTCAAAATGCTATCCCACTAATGTCCTTTGAAAACTTCTACCCAACTTATGATATAGTTAAATCTTTAATTCACAATGAAAAAGATTTAGAGCTTGATAAGGAAAAATTACTTGTAATAAGTCCTGATACTGGTGCCATGGATAGAGCAATCTACTATTCAAGCGTACTAGGTGTTGATGTTGGTTTATTCTACAAAAGAAGAGACCATTCACGTATAGTTAATGGTAAAAACCCAATAGTTAAACATGAATACATGGGAAGAGACGTTGATGGAAAAGATGTCTTAATCGTTGATGATATGATAGCTTCTGGAGAATCTGTACTTGATATTGCTAAAGAACTTAAAGGAAGAAATGCTAGAAATGTATATGTTGCTACTACTTTCTCATTCTTTACTGAAGGTTTAGAAAAATTCAACAAATTCTTCAATGATGGAATAATTAAGAGCGTTTACTCAACAAATTTAACTTATATACCTGAGGAATTAAAGGCTGCTCCTTGGTTTAAAGCTGTTGATTTATCTGATTTTATCGCAAGAATAATAAACAGATTAAACTATGATAAATCTGTAGCATCATATATGGACGCTACTAACATAATCCAAAGATTATTAGACGAAAAATAATATGCTTAATTTAAAAGTGCTCTGCTTTTTTGCAGAGCACTTTTTTAGTCTATTCAAATAAAAATTCTAAAACACCTTTTGCTTCCTTATGATTAAATGCATTATTATAAATATCATCTAGCTTATTTTTTACTTCTTCTCCTTTTAATAAAAAAGCCGTTCCCTTTGCCACTTGATTTTTGTAATTTAAAGCAATCTTTTTAATCTCTTCTTTGTGAATTTTATCAACATCTCCATCAATATATGTTGTATAAACATCTATTATTTCATCATCTTCCCTACTTGGGAAATATTCATGGGGAGCTGTGCTATCAAAAATTGCAAAGTTTAGCTCTCTACTTATAACCATATCCTTACTATCTGGATCAAAGCCACAATTATAAACTTCCACATCATACCCTAATTCCATTACTGCCTTAGCTATTTTCTTTAACATAGTTGACTTTCCTGTTCCAGCTCTTCCTTTTAAAAAGTATCTTTTTACCCCTTCAGTTATGCTAGGAACAGAATCCTTAGGGCCACTTGGTGTTGCTCCACCTAAATATCTTTCAACACACTTACCCTTTGACTCTTTCTTAACTGCACCATCAGTTAGTAAAGAAATAACATGCTCAGTAAATTTATTTGCCTTTTCAATATTTAAGTAAGGGAAATAAATATCTTCCCAATAATCATGTATCTTCAAAGCCTTTTCGTATTCTTTATGGGCATTTTCCATACACTCTTTAAATTGTTCCTTTAAAAATTTTATAGTCTCTTCATTTTTTTCTATTTCATCTTTGTCTAAAAATACATCTAAATCTATAACTTCAATATTATCAATAGCTAAATTCATAAATCCATGAAGAGGTGTTCCATTTATTACTGCAATTTCTTTTTCTCTTAGTATTTCCCCTTCCATTTCATTATTGTCTATAGTGCTAACTATTCCTTCTAAACTTAAAGTATCACTATATTCATCTATAAGTTCCTTTATAATGGCAGTTTTAAATATATTGCTACCTCCATTTAGTGAATAAATTTTCTTGACTCCTTGAAATATAGAATTATAAAGTGGTCTAAATCCTTTTGCTGTGTTTCCTGCTCCATAATAATAAACTACATTTTTCATTTTCTTCTCCTTAATATCAATATATAGCTCTTAACTTATTATATTTTTAAATTTGTAAATAAGTTACAGCAAAGAAGAGAGCTGATCTTATTTTTATAAAATCAACTCTCTTCTTTATATTAAACAATCTTTTCTTAAATCCTTCTTATATATTTAATTAAGTATTAATATTTTAAAATTTAATGTATGTTTATTACTAATAATTTATCTTTACTTTGTTTTATTGTCAGTATTTTGTGAACTATCAGTTGCATCTGAAGAATTATTTTCACCTACAGGTGTATTTTTTATTACTTTAAATGCATACCCATGTTCTTTATAGAATTTAATTATTGCAGGTAATGCTTGTACAGTTTCTTTCTTAGCTGCTGCATCATGCATTAATAAAATTACATGATTTAAAGTATTAATATTTTTAGCTGAGTTTTCAACATATTGCTCTACTGTATAATGTCTTCCAGTTGCATCACCAGTTTCTGCATCCCAATCTATACTAACTATATTATCCTTTGCAAAAGCCTCATCTAAAGCTTTTAAGTTAGGATCTCTATAATATCTTCTAGACATATATCCACCTGGCATTCTAATTACTCTAGCATTAAAGTTTTTTCCTAATACACTTTTCATTATTTCATTAGTTTCATTTAATTCGCTCATAAATTTATTTACATCAACTGAATTTCCTGGATACAATGTTTTATAATTATGTGAAAAACTATGACCAGCTACTGCATTTCCTTGATCAATTTCTTGTTTTAATAACTCTTGATTTTCTTTATTATCCTTTAAGGCAGATCCTATATCAAAAAATGTAGCATGTACATCTTCTTCCTTTAAAATCTTTAATATTTCCCTTGTATTTTCACTTGGACCATCATCAAAAGTTAAAAATATTTCTTTATCATTATTTGAAGCTTTTCCTTCAAGCATTTTTTCAACTTCATCTGCACTAACTGCATAAGAATCTGCAGCATAAATTATATTTCCATTTGGCATTATGTCTGTTGGTTTTGGTTTTTCCTCTTCTTTTTTAGTTTCCTCTTCCTTAGCTGATGCTAAAGCCTCCTTATTAGCTTTATTGCTAATTAGTGATTTAATTCCAAAACCTACTCCTGCAATTACTACAATACCAGCTACAGCAACTGCTATTCTTCTTTTTAAATACTTATTATGTTTTCCATTTCTTACTTTGTTACTCACAAAATTCATCTCCATGTCTATATAAATTAAATTATTAACCTCTCATTACTTATAATAAAACTTTACAAAAATATTTTTGTTACAAATTGTTTAAATTTAATTCATATTAAATTAAATAAGAAAAATAGAGCTATATGAAAATTTCATAATCAGCTCTATTTTAAACAAGTATCTGTATCAAAAGTTATTTTATTGCAACCTATAAACTTTATAATTCTATTTAATCACTTAATTTTTTAAGAACACATGCTGACTTTCTTATTATATCATAAAAATCTCTAGCTTCATCCCTTATTTCTTTTCCTGAAAACTTATTATTCACCATAACTCCCCAAAGACCCTTAGGAAGGTTTATTTTAACTTCATTATTATTATTATTACTATTAAAAACTACTATGAATTCATTATTATGATCTTTTAATCTATAAGCAACTATACCCTTTTTCTTTATTCCTAACTCACTCTCTATAAATGAAATTTTTTCTCTTATTTCTTTGTTACTTTCTAACCTAAATAAAGGATATTCCTTTCTTAATTCAATTAATCCCTTATAGTATTTAAATAAATCCATATACTTTACTTTTCTAGTCCAATCAATCTTATTTACAAAGTCATTAGAATTATAACTATTTTCAATAAATTCTCCCTTTTCATTAGTCTTAGTTCTTAAAAACTCCTCTCCTGAATGAATAAATGGTATTCCTTGAGATGTTAAGAAAATAGCAGCACTTAACTTATTCATTTCTATTATCTCTTCTTCAGAAGCATTTTCATATACAATTTTAAGCTTATCGTGTAATGTATTATTATCATGGGCAGAGCAATAATTTACTGTCTGATAAGGTTCATTTGCCCAAGGAGAATCTGAATAATTTACTTTATTATAATCTACTCCTTCATGATAAGTAGAAGCTACTATTCCAAACTTTATACTCTCTTCAAAGTCTTTCCCACCATTTACAAAACCACCTTCTTTAAGATGTGCTACATGTCCTTTTATTCCATCTCTCATATCATCACTAAAAGCTGCTATTTGTAATTTATCAAATTTACCTATATTACATTTAAAACAAGCTTCTTCTCTAGGTAGTGGAGAGTCTCCTCCATTCCACCCTTCTCCATATATTAATATTGAAGGATCTATTTTATTTAATTCTTCTCTTATTTCCTTTAAAGTTTCAATATCATGTAATGCCATTAAATCAAATCTAAACCCATCTATGTGATATTCTTTTGCCCAATACTTTAATGAATCAACCATATATTTTCTTACCATAAGTCTTTCTGATGCTAATTCATTACCACATCCAGAACCATTAGAAAAATTCCCAAAGTCATCTTGTCTATGATAATATCCTGGGTAAGATAAATTTAAATTAGAGTTTTCTCCTGAATAGGTGTGATTATACACAACATCCATTATAACTCTTATTCCTACTCTATGAAGTTTAAGTACCATTTCCTTAAACTCTTTAATTCTAACTTCACCTTTATATGGATTTTTAGAATATGATCCTTCTGGTACATTATAATTTACAGGGTCATATCCCCAATTATACTGCTCTTCATCTAATCTCTCCTCATCAACTGTTCCAAAATCAAAGGAAGGTAAAAGATGTACATGGGTTATTCCTAATTCCTTTAAATGATCTAAGGTTGTTTTTACTTCTGTACCAGGAACTTTTGTATTTTCCTCAACTATTCCTAAAAACTTTCCTCTATTTTCTAAAGAAACCCCTGAACTCTTATCAATTGAAAAATCTCTTATATGCATCTCATATAAAATTGAATCTAATGGATTTTCAAGTGATGGTTTCTTTTCATTTTCCCATCCCTTAGGATTAGTTTTCTTCAAATCAATAACCATAGCTCTATACCCATTAACTCCTAAGGCTTTGCAGTAAGGATCAACAAAATCATGCTCAAAATCTTCTCCTACAATATGGTACTTATAATAAACTCCATTTAAATCTCCTTTCTTTACTAATTCCCAAAGTCCATTACTTTTTTTATGAAGCAAATCTCTTTCTATTAAACTCTCTGTATTCCCATCTCTGTAAAGTAATAATTCTAAACTCTTAGCTTCTGGTGACCATACCCTAAAAATAGTCTCCTCTTTATTATAAATAGCTCCAAGTTCTCCATCATAATAATACTTATCATTAAACTCTTTAGAATTAAAATTTCTTCTCATAAAATCCTCTCCCCCAGCTTCGGTAACGTTTCCAATTAACTGTATATAAATTACAACTAACTTAATTATATTAAAGTAGTAATTAAATTTCAACTTAAAGTTAATTATTAGTTCTTATTTGAATCCATAAAAAATAATCTAATAATATATTCTTAATATACATGAGGTAATAATTCATGAAATGCTTTAATTATATTTTAGATCTACCTGATAGCTTTTTTAAGATTATAATAACCATATTAATATCCTTAATTCTAATTTTAGGTTTCTTCTTAAACAATATATTCATAGCTATTGTTGATGGCTCTTCAATGGAAGATACTATTCATCACGGTGATGTATTAATTATAAATAAAAAATCCTATTCCACTTCTTCTCCTAAAAGGTATGATATAGTAAATATTTATGCCCCTTGTAAATATGATAATTTTCTAGTTAAAAGAATCATAGGTCTTCCTGGTGATACAATTGAAATAAATAATTCTGAAGTATATATAAATGGTGA
>OIEX01000128.1_pt1 | contig 52495 bp, 44 predicted proteins | sample 1581911 | NCBI WGS metagenome assembly OIEX01 (sample SAMN07977761, study PRJEB24534) | human gut metagenome | reverse complement strand
GTGGCGGCCTCAGTCCGGAACAATTTGAAAACAAGAACCTCGCTTAGGCCTGTGTCCATATTACGTGGGTAGGATCACAGGACGGTGGTGAGGCTAAGCATGTTGAGCAACAATCCGGCGGCGCATTAATTGCTTCCACGACCTCCGGAACACTTATCGAAGGAACCAACAGTTATGGTGATGCTTTCTACATCAGGAATTCAGAAGCTAAAAATGTAGTGCTGGAAAACGCTGGCTCATTAACAGTCGTCACTGGTTCCCGCGCAGTTGACACGATTATTAATGCCAACGGCAAAATGGATGTTTATGGAAAAGATGTTGGCACTGTACTCAATAGTGCTGGCACCCAAACAATATATGCCAGTGCCACTTCTGATAAAGCAAATATCAAAGGTGGCAAGCAAACGGTATATGGTTTAGCCACTGAAGCAAATATCGAAAGTGGTGAACAAATTGTTGATGGTGGGTCAACAGAGAAAACACACATCAATGGTGGCACGCAAACCGTTCAGAATTATGGTAAGGCAATCAATACCGATATCGTCTCTGGCCTACAACAAATTATGGCAAACGGGACAGCGGAAGGTTCCATTATTAATGGGGGTTCACAGGTAGTTAATGAGGGCGGTCTGGCTGAAAACTCGGTGCTTAATGACGGCGGCACACTCGATGTGCGGGAGAAAGGCAGCGCAACGGGGATACAGCAGAGTAGCCAGGGCGCTTTGGTTGCAACCACCAGGGCGACGCGGGTCACAGGAACACGCGCGGATGGCGTCGCGTTCAGCATCGAGCAGGGTGCGGCGAACAATATCCTGCTGGCAAATGGCGGCGTGTTAACCGTGGAGTCAGACACCTCTTCTGACAAAACACAGGTCAATATGGGCGGACGGGAGATCGTCAAAACAAAAGCCACTGCGACAGGCACGACGCTCACCGGCGGTGAACAAATTGTCGAGGGTGTGGCGAATGAGACAACAATTAACGACGGCGGAATACAAACAGTTTCAGCTAACGGAGAGGCAATAAAAACAAAGATCAATGAAGGCGGTACGCTGACAGTCAACGATAATGGCAAAGCGACAGATATCGTCCAGAACAGCGGTGCCGCTCTCCAGACGAGCACGGCTAACGGTATTGAAATCAGCGGTACTCACCAGTACGGTACTTTTTCCATTTCCGGCAATTTAGCGACCAATATGTTGCTGGAAAATGGCGGTAATTTATTGGTATTAGCAGGTACCGAAGCTCGCGACTCCACGGTTGGCAAGGGTGGGGCAATGCAAAACCTGGGTCAGGACTCCGCCACAAAGGTTAACTCTGGCGGGCAATATACCCTTGGGCGGTCAAAAGATGAGTTTCAGGCTCTGGCCCGGGCAGAAGATCTCCAGGTCGCTGGCGGTACGGCAATCGTCTACGCAGGTACGCTGGCGGATGCATCGGTCAGTGGCGCGACAGGAAGCCTGTCGTTAATGACGCCACGGGATAATGTTACGCCAGTTAAACTCGAAGGGGCGGTCCGGATTACCGATAGCGCGACATTGACTCTGGGAAATGGCGTCGATACCACGCTTGCCGACCTGACGGCTGCCAGCCGGGGCAGTGTCTGGCTTAACAGCAATAATTCCTGTGCAGGTACCAGCAACTGCGAATATAGAGTAAACAGTTTGCTACTCAACGACGGTGATGTTTATTTGTCAGCACAAACAGCAGCGCCTGCCACAACTAACGGTATCTACAATACGCTGACAACCAATGAACTTTCCGGTAGCGGTAATTTCTACCTGCATACCAACGTTGCAGGCTCCCGGGGCGATCAACTGGTCGTCAACAACAACGCCACTGGTAATTTTAAAATCTTTGTTCAGGATACCGGCGTCAGCCCACAGTCTGACGACGCGATGACGCTGGTGAAAACAGGGGGAGGGGATGCTTCGTTTACGCTGGGCAATACCGGCGGTTTCGTTGATCTTGGGACCTATGAGTATGTCCTGAAAAGTGACGGCAACAGCAACTGGAACCTGACCAATGATGTCAAACCCAACCCGGACCCCATCCCAAATCCAAAGCCAGACCCAAAACCCGATCCAAAGCCAGACCCAAATCCAAAACCAGACCCTACTCCCGATCCAACGCCGACACCCGTTCCGGAGAAACGCATTACGCCTTCTACGGCAGCCGTACTCAATATGGCAGCAACATTACCGTTGGTATTTGATGCTGAGCTAAACAGTATCCGCGAGCGGTTGAACATAATGAAAGCGAGTCCACACAACAATAATGTCTGGGGGGCGACGTATAACACCCGTAATAATGTCACCACCGATGCGGGTGCCGGGTTTGAGCAGACGCTGACCGGAATGACAGTGGGGATCGACAGCCGTAATGATATTCCTGAAGGAATTACCACGCTAGGCGCTTTTATGGGCTATTCCCATTCACATATCGGTTTTGATCGCGGAGGACATGGCAGTGTGGGCAGTTATTCTCTGGGCGGCTATGCCAGTTGGGAACATGAAAGTGGTTTCTATCTGGACGGTGTCGTGAAGCTGAACCGTTTTAAAAGTAACGTAGCAGGTAAAATGAGCAGCGGTGGAGCCGCCAATGGCAGTTACCACAGCAACGGGCTGGGCGGTCACATTGAAACCGGGATGCGATTTACCGATGGTAACTGGAACCTGACGCCGTATGCATCGTTAACGGGGTTCACCGCTGATAACCCCGAATATCATTTATCCAATGGCATGAAATCGAAATCAGTCGATACCCGCAGTATATATCGTGAACTGGGCGCAACGCTGAGTTACAACATGCGTCTGGGGAACGGTATGGAAGTTGAGCCGTGGCTGAAGGCGGCTGTGCGCAAAGAATTTGTCGATGATAACCGGGTGAAAGTGAATAGTGACGGTAATTTCGTCAATTATTTGTCGGGCAGACGTGGAATATACCAGGCAGGTATTAAAGCCTCATTCAGCAGTACGTTAAGCGGGCATCTTGGGGTGGGGTATAGCCATAGTGCCGGTGTGGAATCCCCGTGGAACGCGGTAGCTGGTGTGAACTGGTCGTTCTGACCATCAACGAAAAAGCCCACATCTGTGGGCTTTCATGTTACCAGGAGCCGCGGCTCCTTTGCGTATCCTTTTATGTCTCCTCACCGTCTGGTCGGTGTTTTGCTGAGACTTCTAACTTCCTGTTTTTGTTGGTGTTGTCCTTACACCGTCCAATCATGATTGGGGGCTGGCGGAGTCTGAATTGGGTTTGTAACTTGTTGTTTAATGGCTGATAACCTTCAGTTCAATTTTCATTTTGGTCCCATTGTTGGTCCTAAAAGAAAATGTCAGGTATTTTGCAGGGAGGGGAGGTTACAGCAGGAGTCTCTTCGTCTGTGAGATTAGCATTTTGCTTTCCTTAAGTCTGCTCTGTATTTAAGCGTTTATTTCACATTAGTTTTTAGCAAGCCGGTAGAGCGCCTTGCTCGCAGAATATCCACTACGGAAATATACGGGGTTTGTTCTTGCCACGAAAATCCCTTTCGGTCGATTCGAACCAGTTCGTATTTTTCGACCAGAAAGTTCACCGCATCGCTGAGCGATACTCCGGCATCTATATCTTCACGTATGGTGGTTTCATTACTGAACGGTGTGTCATTCAGCGTGAGGCCATAGTGCTGCGATAACAGATGAGTCAGCAGCCGTTGCCAGGTTTCAACGGGTGACAGACAGGGCTGAGTCGCCCTTGTCGGGTGTGATGATAAGGTTTGCATGATGTTTGCTCTATGAGTTTAAGAGATAAGCGTAGAGTTAATGGGGTTCAGGCTGGTCGGGATAAATAGCGATGTAGACATAGCCACAGGAGCCGAGTGTATCGGCTTCGCAAGTCAGTCCATTGTGATATAGCGTGACGCAGTGCTCATGCCGGGGAGAGAGTTCTCCGCTGGTGAGCATCAGCTCCAGTTGCTTGAGTATCAACGGAAAGGCCAGATCCAGGCGTAGCGCGTTATCGTCGATGAAAGCACCGTTGAATCCGGCCCTGTCAGCGAGAAAATGCACCCGGTTACCTTCCTGCACCAGACGAGCGCCAAAACAGGGGGTGATCGTGCGCTTTAGTCCCCACTCCTGGCAGGTAAGATTCTCCGGTTTGGTACCGAATACTGAGTGATTGTTCATTATTGTTCCTGATTAAAGGGAAGGATTAATTAAGAGTGACACTTCGAAGAATGACATAGGGACCATTACGATCCTGACGGCGCTCAGCAAAGACGGCCAGAACGTTGCGTATGTCCTGAACTTCCCGGCCAGCATAATGGCAGATACTGCCAGTCCATTTATATTTGCCGGTACAGAAGCGAAACAGTCGGGAGCCCGGATGTTGCCGGTACAGAGCCATGGCCTGGCGCTTACTGATGATTTTCATATCCAGCCTCGTTCTGCAAACGACACAATGCCATCCTGACCGACAACCAGGTGATCGAGCGTTTTCACATCAACCAGTCCCAGCACCTCCTTCAGTTTGTCAGTCATCTGCCGATCGACTTTGCTGGGCTCCGGATCGCCGGATGGATGGTTGTGCGCCAATACGACAGCGGCAGCATTGAAGCGAAGTGCAGACTTTACCACTTCACGGGGATGGACCTGGACATGGTAAACCGAACCGGCAAACAGCGTTTCGCTCTCCAGTAAACGGTGCTGATTATCGAGATAGAGCACCATAAACACTTCCCGTTCTTGTCCTGCCAGCTGTAACCGAAGCCAGTCACGGGCAGCAATACTTGATGTAAAGGATATGCCGGGCTGGCGCAGATATTTATCCAGCAGATTGATAGCCCGGCGAATGGTCCGTTGGGCATAGGGTGTCAATCCGGAAGTCGCAGGGAGCAGGTAACCATGTTGTGCCATAACCGTCAGCGGAAATAGTTCGCGCTGTGAAGACTCCGGGCATAATACGGTATTCATGTCAGGTATCCCTCAGTCGATTAGATACATAATGGCACTGCACTCTGGATGGTTTAGCGCGAAGTCTCGTAAGCGATAATAGTGCTCTGTCATCGCGTCACATTCGATACGGCAGGCATGATGGCTGTATACCATCAGACAGGCGACTATCCCTGCAGCTTCACCAGTAAGTTCCGCGCCGTTGCCATTCATACTGTTGAACAATTTCCACTTCTCATTCTGCTCTGACTCAGGGGCCATAAAAGCGCCGCCGTTGCTGAGCGTCGAAAAGTGCCAGATACCACCGTGATAATCGGTACACAGACGGTCCATCCAGGCAAAAATTCTGGGCTCAAGGGTTATCCATTGCGGGATGGAGCCAAAGTGCTGTGGCCAGAAGCCGATGCGTAACTCGTCAGGTACCACAGAGGCAGTAATTGCTGTCTGCTCAGCGAACTGAAGGTTTTGTGTATCCATGAAACTATCTCCTTATGCTTGTATCGTTGTTTAACGCCCGAAAAACTCGAGCATATTCTCTGCCATTACCCACAGGGCACGATTGAGCTTCACGTCGCCATTAATACCGGTAACGGCACGGGTGCGACTGCTTTTCCCCTGTGCGGTTCGTCCTGACAATCCCCCTTTCATCAGGTTCTCCTGCACGCGCTGGTAGACGGTCCACAGGTCATCGCTGCAATCCTCCCGGCGACGTGAGGTCAGCAACTGCGATACCGTGACCGGCTGGTGGTCCTCACCAAAGCGATATTTCAGCGCGGCATTCGCCAGAGCGTGCTGTGCTGGTGGCGGAAGTAAAAGTGACGCCATGGCATCACGCTTTTCATCCACCCGGTCAAATACCCCGAGAACTTCGTAAGCCCCTTCAATTACCTTCTCAACGACATTACCTTTATGTGGTACCCGCACCTCTCCGAATGACTGACCGCAGACCAGACCGTTAGTACAGACGCCACGAAACAACCCCGGCAGCATCTGGTAGCTTGATGAGCCGTCATGGCTGTTGAGTAAAATGATTTCCGGTACCTGATGACCGTTTAGCTGCCCGGCGCGACGCAGGCGAAGCATGTGTTTGGTGTGCTCCCGTTTGCTCTGGTCCCGAACCTTTGTCTGGCAGGCAAAGAACGGCTGAAAACCCTCGCGCTGCAGGCTTTCGAGGATGGTGATGGTCGGAATGTAGGTGTAACGGTCTGAACGCGATTCATGTTTGTCACTCCCGAATACACTGGGAACATGACTCATCAGCTCTTCATGGGTCAGAGGACGGTCACGGCGTATCTGGTTTATACGGCCAAAGCGGCTGGCTAATCTCATAAGTAATTCCTTTAAGAGAGGCAAAAGAAAACGCCCTGCTCGTTTGAGGAGGGCGTTCAGATAGAAAAGAAAGGTGGAAAAGCGCGCGGTGTCAGCTGTCAAAATCAAACTGCCATGCGCCTTCGCTTGTCTGGACAACTACTTCCAGTACATTACAGGGAACCATCAGCCCCTTGCCGGTAAATTCATGGGATACAGCACCGCCAAATCCCAGACGTACCGATTTCCAGGGGCTGGCGAATTCTGCATCCTGGCAGTTTCCCCTGTTGACAATGAGTTGTTTAATCACAATCGAATCGACTTTTGATGTAACCCGAATCGATGAATAGTGACTGTAGCTTCCCGGGCTGACGCTGACGCTAACAGGTGAAGACCCGGCCAGCGAAGAAAATGACAGCAGACTGAGTGCTGCGACTGTAATAATTTTCTTCATTAAATTTCCTTTAATCTGTAAGAGTGAGGCAGAGCTACAGTGCAAATCCGGGCACACAGCCGTTGTCACCGAAGGCAGGAAGAACTGCAGCAGCCCCCGCTAAAGTGAAAGTGGCAGGTTTTACCCCGCTACCTGAAACCACAACACGTTTGCCGGTGCGTAATTTGTTCCATGCCCACATCACATTGTCAGATCCCACATGAGACTCGCTTTCGCTGATATTCACTTCTTCAGCGTTATCAATTCTCATGGCAAGTGTCTGGCCGCTGTCCATCCTGACCTGTTGGCCGTTCACGTCAGTGAAGATAATGGTCGCTGGCTGTGAGCCGGAACTATCGCAGGCCAGATAAAGTTGTGATTGCCCTTTACCGAGGATGGTGTATTCAGACGTTCCCTGCGCATAGCCACTTACCCAGCTATCAGGGTTGCCAAACGCATGCGAGACAGAAGGCGTCAGCACTGAAGCCAGTAAAAATGAAATAACCAGTTTATTTTTCATTGGAGTGTCCTGTCAGAAGCCAGCCATATTGCCCAGGGTGGTGATAATGAGCAGTAGGCAGGCCATAAAGATAATGAGGGTGATGTACCAGCGGGTGAACTTACCGAACAGACGCAGAAATGTTTTCATGTGCGGTCCTTTGCAATAAGCCAGTACAGCAGCCCCGCCAGTATCGGGTCGATAATCAGACCGAGAATGAACCAGCCCCAGAACGAGCGTCCATTAGCGGAAGCCACGATACCCAGCAACAGGGCCAGACCGCCCCATAACAGAATTAACGGCATATACTTTCCTTAATGCGTGACAATCCCTGCGATACATCGCATTGATTTTGATGGTTAAAATTAACAAATCACATAATGCCCTGTGGATTATGTGGCTACCGGATTAATCATGTACAACGATGAATATCGATCGGCTCGATCGGCTCGATCGACAAAATCGATCGTAATGAAACAAAGAAACTTATCGAAAACGGCAAGGCCGCTCATCGAAAGCGAAGTGACTAGCCGAAGAAAAATCCCCACAGGGAGCCTGCCGCGCGGGCGACGGTGTGGGTCACCGCATGCAGTGCTGTGCGGGCCACCTGCGGCAGCGGTGCGAGGTCAATGATGTTATCAATCACCTCTACCACGGCATCGCCAAAGCTGCTGCTGGCGGTATTGATAACGGTATCAGTGCGATACCGGTTCTGCAGATGAGGCACAAGTGGACTGCGGGCTTGCTTTGGGAGGCGGGTAATCATGGTCTCCACCAGGCGCGGCAGCCGGTAACGCCCCCGGACAGAGACTGGCAGAATATCTATTTCTGCTATCTGCAACTGACGTGCCACAGCCTGCCGTTTCTGCGCAATACGCTCCGCCTGTAACGCCGAGGGTTGAGCCGACAACCATCGCCACTGCTCGGCAGGTTCGGTTTTGTCCACTTGGTTGAGTATCCACAGCACTGGCGGTATCGGTCCTCTGAACTGCGCGAACACGTCCTGATAAAATTGCTCTTCCACCGCAAATGCGCGGTCATCGGCCTTGAGCACCCACAGCACCATATCGAGCTGTGGCATGAGGTCACGATACAGCTCACGGTATTCACCGTCGCGGGTAACAGACTCGCCCACTCCGGGCAAGTCGACCAGCGTCAGATAATGGCTGCCGAAGCGCAGCCGGACACGCTGTGGCTGACGGGTGCAGGCTTCCACGGCATTGACAGTACAGACTTCGCTCCGGAACAGTGCATTGCACAGCGAGGATTTGCCGACGCCGGTTTTTCCCATGATGCCAATCACCGGTTCATACGTAACGAGTCGGTTGAGCTCCTGCAGCAAATGCTGGCGTAGCGCGTGTGGATAACGCCGCAGATGGCGACGGATAAGGGTATAACCCGAGGGATGTTTCATATCGGCCTCTGAATGAAAAAAGGCCATCCGGTGGGGATGACCTGTTGGATTAAAACGGGTGGAAATTCACTGAGGTTATATATATCTGAGAATTATTTAAATCATATTACCTGGCAGTATATCTCCGTACTGACATTACTCGTCTGTGTTTTTATAAAGAAAGCACAGGCGAATGAAAATACCAGAAGCTGCCACTTGACTAATTTAGTCCAACGCTGTCTGACTAGACTAAATATCAGTTTTTCATATTGACTTGCGATCGCATTCCAGATTAGTTTTCAATTATCAAAACAACATTTTCTGGAGGTATTGTCATGCAGGAGTTTCCATTTAACGCTTTCCCCTCGTCATTGCTTGAAACTATTTTTGATATTGAGGAATGCACACGAGCCCCGGGGGAAATGATTGCATTAACATTGCTGAGTGGATTATCACTGGCGTGTCAGAGCCTGATTAATGTAAAAATAACAGACACCATGAAGTCTCCGGTGTCATTGTATTCATTCGTGATAGCAGATTCTGGCGAGAGAAAAACAGCGGTGGAAAAACTGCTGTTAAAACCTTTTCATGAGCATGATCTGCGTGTATTACTCCAGTATGAAAAGCAGAAGAAAGAACATGAGGTCCAGTCTAAAATATGGAGCAAGAAAGAAAATGCACTTCTGAAATGCATTGATAAAGACACTATGAAAGGACTATGTACAGATAAACTTTCACGGCAGTTAGAACAGTTATCTGCTGAAAAGCCAGTACAACCGAAAGCCAAAAGGTATATTTATAATAATGTCACCCCTGAAGCCCTGCAGTTTGAAATGTATACCCACTCGCCACAAACAGGACTAATAACTGATGAGGGGGCTAATATACTTAGCAGACGGACTATGAGTGATTTGGGATTTATGAACTCCATATGGGATGATGAAAGTTTTCATGTTAATCGGAAAACAGGGCCAAGTTTTACGATTAAGAATGGACGTATTACGTTGTTAGTCATGGTACAAAAAGCAATATTTTACGATTTTTTAAAACGCAAGGGCGAACATGCACGCGGGAGTGGTTTGTTTGCACGCTGTTTTATCTTGTATATTGATGCGAAATTATCGACACAGGGTCAGCGTTTTATTAGTCGTCTATCTTCCCCTCAGTCAGGTAAGCTGGAGAATCTTAATCGCTTCTACCAACGTATGAATGAACTGATAGAAAAAAGTGCTTCTCAACACGGGACTGGGCATCAGACATGTTTATCATTCGAGCCCTCAGCCTTGGCGGCGTGGAAAGAAATTCACGATGAAATAGAAAGCAGTATTGGCCCCGACAGGGAATATGCAAACATGAATGATTTTGCATCCAAACTTCCGAATAATGTTGCACGTCTGGCCGCGCTGCTGAGTTACTATACTGAAGGTGAATGCGCGATAAAAAAAGAATATGTCGAAAATGCCTGGTTGCTGTGTGAATGGTACATGCAACAGGCAATAAAGGTCTTTGGGGCTCAGGAGGGCTACTATGAAGCGCTGCTATTATCATGGCTTCGTCGTGAGTACTATGAAACAGAGATGGATCATGTCAGATTTAATACAATACGAAATGCCGGGCCTAATGTATTACGTAAAGGCAAGTTACTGGAAAGAGTTATTGAGAGACTTGAAAAGGAAGGCGCGATAGACATCGTCCGCTCAAGACGCAAGGCACGAATGGTTTATGCAGGCCGTTATTTTCGCAACAATCCGTTTACAAAAAATGCAGCATATAAGCACTACTGGCCGCGATAGTTGCGACTGATCGCAACTAATCGCGAGGTTTGCCTGTTGAAATACCCAAAATTGTTGAAAACTAATATCAGAGTGAAATTATTATATGACTTACCATTTTTCGTAAGGTTTACTCAGGAGGAGGGACTTATTGTTATATTTTCACTGATGAAATTACTGTCGGTATAGTAATATATGTTTATTAGTAATATATACCTGTTACTGGTGTACATGTTGTTATTAACACATACACTATCTATCCAGATTAATTATTAAAATACTAATACACTATGCCCATATAACCCATTAATTATATTAATCATGTAAAACCATACGGTTAATGCTTACTACCCGATAATGTTCAGGTGCATATCTGCATGCTACATTATCATGATGGTTAATTGTATGGTTATTTATTCTTACTCACCTCAATATTAATTATTTATTCAGGTATTAACATGCAGCATAATTCCTTGAATGCTTACTACCAGCAAGCATTTTATGATGTTATTCGTAATGCAGTAGACGAGTTTCCACGTACGTTAGCACTACGTGTTGATTTACGTTTTCCCCGCCACTATCAGTATGGTGATTCGAACAAAGAGGTTACTCGTTTTATTGAATCACTGAAAGCTAAGTTGCTGGTCGATTGCCAACGTAAGAACCTACGATGGAAACGTAACCGATCTAATAGATTACGGTATGCATGGGTACGTGAAGTAGGTGAACTTAACCGCCGTAAACATTACCATGTATTACTGCTACTGAATAAAGACTTCTACCATGGTGCCGGGAACTATAACTCCGATGACAGTTTATACGCATTAATCCAGCAGGCATGGTGTAGTGCGTTAGGCTTGGATACAGAGCAATATACAGGTCTGGCGAATATGACTGAGAACGGTTGTTTTTATTTAAACAGAAAACTCCCTAATTATATGCAACAGGTTAAAGAATTACTGAAGCGCATGGAGTATATGGCTAAAGACCACACCAAGAGTTATGACGATGGATATCGATCAATTGGAATGAGCCGCAGGTAACATGCGTGTTGTGAGATGGCAGTTTGGCTTTTAAGGCTTAAACTGCCAGCATATTAGACCTCAAGTACATCTATTTTTTAGGCTTTACGACACTATCAAATGCAGCTTTAATTTTCTGATCCTGACTTGACCAGACCTCAACCTGGCGTATCTTCATTGCAAATATTTCAGCTCCGGTTTTGGGCAGATTGTTCTGATCACGTGCAGATGGCCATTTCAGTTCATTAATCCCATTCTCTATGCTCTTCAAAGCTTCTGATTTAGTATCCCATCCGTCTGAGGGGCAAGCTTCCTGCAAAAGCCTGATAATTTTGGCTTTAATGGGATCAAAGCGAGCAGCTTTACTTCTACCCCCCTGCGCCGGAACATCTAATTTTGTGGTCTGTTGCTGTTGCCATAATTCTTGATCTTCAAGACCACGACAGTAATCAAGGTATTCAATAGCTAAGAGTAGGCACTTTATCGCTTCATTTTTATTCGTATTCAGAAGCCCAAGCCCTAGCTGCCAGTTAACATCAGCCAGGAAAACAAGCTCACTTATAGTTTCGCTAACCGTGTCTGGTTCATCAAATGACATTCTGTAGACTTGATCATCAAACCTACGGCGTACTACCGGGTTCGTAAGCATGCTTTCAACCAGCGATAGTACAAACTCATGATATTCATTTGCATCTGAAATAACCTTTTCCTGCTCCCGGTCAGCCGCCATGAGTCTATTGGACAAGCTTGCGCTCTTATTATTGAACATAGTTTTCAAATCAACGATAAAATCGTTAAAACTAAAATTATCCATTATTCAATCAGTTAAGCTCCGTAAAAAATGAAGTACTGCAGCCGTATGTCGCACAGTTGCATCAGTAGATAGTCTGACTTCCATCCTAAGCAAACCAAGAGAGGAAGCTCTTTAATGGAACCAAAGTCTGTAAAAATCCTTCGTGTACCTGCACTTGTCAAGAAGTTAGGCATTGGGCGTTCAACGGTATACGACTGGCTTGACCCTAGTTCTGATCGTCATGATCCGACATTTCCCCAAAGGGTGAAACTGGGAGCAAAGACGGTGGGGTGGCTAGAATCCGAGATTGATGCCTGGATTTTGAGCAAAGTAAAAAAACCGCTAACGCCTGTTTCGCCATAGTTTGGAAGATTATATGGGAGAGAGTGAGTACCACACTCTTCCCATTAGCTTTGCAGACGTGAGCCCTGTAGGACTAAAACCAAGGGGCATCACCTCCGCCTGACGGCGAGTATCTTGAGCATTGCGGTAATCAATGTTCAGCCAAGGGTCTTGGTAAAGCGCTTCACTGACCGCGTCAAACATGCCTTCCTGGATCACCGGTGGTAGGAGCGGCTGACTGGCCGCGACCACCCGCACCTTCTGCGGCCATTCCCACTCTCTCAGCGCCCGTTTGCTGTGCCTAGGAAGTGTGTCCCGCTTGACTAAAAAACGGCGAAAATGAAGCCATCAGATGTGCGGGTAACAGATGCTTTAACTGCGCCTGCGCCACTTGCATCAGCGGTGATTCTGCTGGCGATAGCTGCGCCAAGCTCAGGCCTCGCGAACCTAGCGGAACCGTATGGTCCCGGTTCATCTTCATTCGAGCTGCAGGAATTTTCCATTCTTTAGCTTCAAAATCGATCTCATCCCAACGAGCTTCTGCCGCTTCTGCGGGTCGTGAGATAGTTAGAAGTTGCCACATGAACAAGCATCGAGTAGGCAAAATAATGTTGGCATTTCGCATTGTCTGCATTAGCTGTGGTAACTGATCAGGGCGGATAGCGGAGGATGAAAATGTGAAAGCCGCTTTTGAAGAAGTGATTATTGGCAAACAGTGATTTGCGCTAAAGTTATGTAAACCAATCTGAAGTGTGACTAGTTGAAATAAGAAAAATTTATTATTTATCAAATTATTGGGTTTTATGGTTGCAATAACATAAATGTAACAATTTGTCGGATGTGTTTGATAGTTTGAGGCTATGCACTTTTGTGAGGGCGGTACAGTAAGTGACTCAAGATATTCATTATGATACGCATTAATAATTTCTATGCTTCGATACCGTATAGACTGTCAACGTATGCATACAGGGAGGATATGAAGTGGGTAGGAAGTCACGTGAAAAGCGGGAAAGAAAACTAACAGAGCAAAAGGTTGATTATGATTCTTTGATACACGATATGTCCAGATATCGTGAATTGTTTACGAATGGGGTAGGTGAAGACACATACTTTTGTAAGCATCTGGAAGCCACCCAGAATTTATTTCGCCGATACAAAACCCTCGACGTAGCAGTTGCATTATTTACTTCCGAACTCTGGCCAGCCAATACAGGTAGCCCCATAAAGCATATTTTTGCTTGGTGTGTCCTTTTAGAGCTGCCATTTGAGTCTCAGGTAGGTATATCGATTGATAGCTATGTAGATTTTAAAGTATTTACAAAAGAATTATACGCATCATGGCCTGAATTCCCAATGCTTGAGGATTATTCCCCCGAGGCTGATTGGGGGCAAATCAAAGTACGGCTTGGTCAAGACTTCGTCCCTATGTTCTACGGGAGTTGCATTGAGAGAATGTCTGACTTCGTAGAAGCATTTCGCATTACCTATGCTCATATTCCAGAAGCACAAGCCCATATGGATCTTGCCATTGCGCTGCAAGCGCAGATCATCGAATCGATTCCTGAGTTGATGCTCTCTGTCAACACCGAGGCCCAATGTGCTGATGTTGAACTAGCTACTGAAGACTTCTGGTTGACTTGCAAGTCTTTGCTTCAACAACTTGGCAATGAGCTAGCGAACCGCCGAAAGAAAGCAGGGTGTACGTTCGATACTCGTGTTGGCACTTTCAAAGCACCGCTGAAACCGGATGCGTTCGGAAATGCAGTGATGCAAGGCATGGCGCTACCTTTCCTTGCTGTCGAGATGGATAGGGTATGGATACCAATGTCAGTACGCAGTGCACCGGGTCTCATTATTGACCATTGGGCTAACAAAAATCTGAACGGGATTAGCCCCTCTACGCACAGGAAACTTGCAGAGTTTGTCGCTGAGCGATTCCAAAGAACCCTTATAGGGCCTTTGACTCTGTATGTTGACGGCACCGCCTGCAAAGACCTGCCTATCAGTTGTATTATACTGGGTAATTCTGGGATATATCTCATTTGCACATGTGACCATACATCTAATGACCGCCTGTCAAACGCAGCGGAAAGCATATACGCCAAGGTGAGTCGTGGATCGCCGATTTTCTTCCGTCTTGATGATGGACGTTTCCTTTCTCTATCTAGAGTTGGTGCAGAACCTAGCGTCGATGAGCTTCACATCGTTATTGTCGTTACACTCGCGGGTACTGCGTTTAATTCCATCAATCTCCCCTCAAAGCCAACTCGTTTGTTTCCATTAGCGGATTTCATCACGATTTTTGATAGTCTCAACGATCTGGAAGAATTAGAAAGTTATTGGAAATTTACAGATGCTCAAGAGGGGACGCTCAGCCCATTTTCCCGTGGAACAGTAGACCTGTTTGCATCATTCAAAGACATGCATGGTGTGCTTGTCGAAGGTGCGATTGCACCTAACTTCATTGGGCTAGACCCTCACTGGGGGACTTCTTGGCGCTTCAAGATATTGACAGAATTCTGGTCTCGTGCACCCAAGGTATTTCCAGACAGCTCTATCGGATGGACGTTGAGTTCTTCAACTGAAGGTGTCGTTCGACTTGAATCGCGTCATCACAAAGCGATGGCATACTCAACATCGATTGGTCCCTGTACCGTTCAAACATTAATAGAAATAACCAAAGAATTACGCTTTGAAGATGGACGTCTGATAGACCTTTTTGCCCAACTTCTGGCCGACTGTAGCTATCGCTGCAGAAAAATGATGTCTGATATTTCTCTATTTAGGCAGCCGCATGTTTTGTTTACGTGCTCCCCTGAACCATCTAGTCTGGTTAAAGCTGAAGAGAGTCCTTCTTCTTTAGACGAATTTAAACACGTGGTGACTTCAGTCATCCCGGATTCCCACAACCCCGATGTATTTCACGTTCAAGTTGATACACGTGCAGTGCTTGCTGGATTAAATCTTTCCAAGGATGGATCATTCGAGGTTCGTTGCTTACTGGAAACGCTCGAAAAATGTCATGCAGTACTTGGTTTGCAGATGCCTGATGAATTTGCTCAACGATTTACTCATATAGCGTCGCAAGCGGCTCGTTATCATTTAAAAGTCATGACCCGTAATATTGATGTCCCCGACTATGTATACCCTATAATTCCTTCGCCTACCGATTACAAGCTTGCCCGTAGAAAACTGGCCGCAGAAATCATGGGGCTTGGGTTTATTCCTGGCAGGTATGAACTGTCAGATGCCAAGGCCAGGATTGATCCTTCCAGTGCTCGCATGCGTCTTCACATTGAGAATCGACTTGCAGCATTTGATAGGCATCAGCTTCTGCAGGCATTCATCGAGCAACACGATGCCCTCCTTGTTACTGAGAGGACTAGAATCCAACGAGCCCGTTTGAGTCTTGCTCATGAAGTTGAGTATGACAGACTTGATGCGATAGAACATGCACGCAAAGAATTCGGTGATAAGGCCCGCCATTATCGATATCTACTAGAGAAGACCGTCAATTTATCTTCAAATGGTGTAGATAGAGTTACAGAGGATGTACTACGAGAATTAGTTGGCTTGGTTGATTGGTTCATGGTGCTGACTGGTGCCAGTGATACCCTTCACAATGGTATAGATGTGGGTGGTGTTGAGATCGACGACTCATATATTCCAGAAGTTTTCTATTCGACAGATTTTGGTGATCGTGAGGCTACCTTTGCAAAGGAGTATGCGAAGTCCAGGTTGGGGCTTGGCACAAATGACAAGGATGCGGTGGAAGGAGAGTCAGAGGGGTTGCTGGCTTCAGAGAAACTCAAAAAAGCTTTTATCACCGATTTGGGGTTCGAGCTTCAGAATATGCTCACTGTTCTCGCTGTGTTATCGCAAGCTCAACGATATGGATTCGGGAACGAACTTTCCTTGTCTTATGCTGCAGCACCTGATCGCCTTGCGCGAGGGTTGGCTGATAGCATTGATAGGCTTGACTATTCTGAGGCCCAAAAGATTGTTGCTTTTCTGACTCTTTCGGAAGTAGGAGTTCGTAGGCTCGTTGGAAGGGATATCGATGAAGGAGATATTCCATATTGGGAGCGGAATAAGCGAATCGATCGATACACTATCAAGCCGCTGGTAATTGATGGTGCCGATTTGCGTTGGGGGGCAGAGTCGGCAAGCCGGGCAATGTACATTTGGATGTCGGCGGTACGAGACGGTTATTTGCCTGCGGAATTTGATTGGCCTCATGTTAAGCCAGTCATTCGCGAGGTTAAGGAGAGTATTGAAAAGCGTCTCGAGCTTCGTACAGAGGAAATATTCCGCAGGCATACACCTTATGTTCAGCGAGGTATTGATTTCTTTAGAAGATTCCGGGAAGAGAAGTTTGATGACGTTGGTGATTTCGATGTTTTTGCATACTGGCCGGAAAGCAATTTGCTCGTGACAGTAGAGTGTAAGTACAACCAGCCGCCATTTACAATGAAAGATAGCCGTCGTCTTCGTGATCGGATATTTGGCAAGGCAGAGAATGACAGGGCAGGACAATTCAGTCGTATTTTAGACCGCAGAAAATTTCTCGAAACTCACCGTTCAAGGTTGCTTGAACTGCTCCAGTGGCCACAGCCAGAGAGTGTTCCTTTAAGGAATATTGAACTCTATGTAAGCCGCGATGTGTACTACTGGATGGTTCATCCGCCATATCCTGTTCCAACCCAGTTTGTACGTGTAGACACTTTGGACACTTGGATCAAAACCGAACTAAACATACCTTGATGCTATGAGTGAAGATATTAAGAAAACCGCCATCACTGCAGCTGGTTATATTTATCAAAATCGCCAGGGCCTTAAGGTCCTGTGCGATTGGCTTGATGCGCCGACGCGCTATAGCCGCGTGAAATTTGAATGTGATAATGAAAACGAAGCACCACAGGGACTAGATGATATCGTCATCGAACGAAGTGATGGCTTCGTTGACCTTCAGCAGATCAAGTTCACCCCAGATTCTGAGACGCATCTTCTATCTTGGGATTGGATGCTGGAGAAAACGGGCAAGACAGAGCGGTCGAGATCGATGCTACGCAAATGGTTCGATGCTTTCAAACAACTTGATCCAGTGCGTATTGGCGAAATTTCGCTCATAACGAATCGCCGACCAGATGCTGCTATTGAGGTTTGTCTGGAACGAGACCGGATTGATCCTTCTAAGATCCCAGAACCTCAGCGCACCTTGGTAGAAGTTGAACTCGGCGGCGTTGAGGAATGCAAACTTTTCTTCAGACAATTATGTATTCGACACAGCGATAAGGGCTATCTTGCATTGGAGCATGAAGTTGATGCTCGCCTTCGACTGCATGGTACGCCAGAGGGAATCGCTAATCTAAAATATGTGGCTCTGAATTGGGCAACGCAAAAAAATCTCCCTGCGCCGGATGGCTGGATTAAACTGGCAGAGGTTGGAACCATCTTGCGAGCTTCACCTCCAGCTCCTTTGCCAGAGGATTTTGTTGTTCCAGAAGGTTATGAGGTTCCTGATGAAATATTCCATCAAGAATTTGTCCAGAGCACAATTAATGCTACCGGAAAGGCAATTGTGCTGACTGGTCCACCAGGACGCGGAAAGAGTACTTACCTGAGCGCACTGTGCGACACGCTTGCAGAAAAAGGTATCCCAACGGTTCGCCATCACTATTTTCTGTCGACAACCGAGCGAGGCCGCGACCGGGTTAATAGCTACATTGTCGAGCAATCCATTCTGGCGCAGATCCAACAGTTTCACGAGGATGTCCCGAAAACTGGTGGAGGCTTACATACACAATTGGAGGCATGTGCTGCCCACTACAAAGTACTGGGAAAGCCATTTGTGCTCATTCTTGATGGTTTGGATCATGTCTGGCGTATCAACGCTGAGGATAAACGACCACTAGATGACCTTTTCTGTCAGGTAATTCCCTGCCCGGAAAATATGGTACTGCTCGTCGGCACTCAACCGGTAAATGACGAACAGTTGCCAGCGGATTTGCTCGCCTTTGCACCAAAATCTGAGTGGCATACATTGCCTGCAATGTCTGAGAGTGCAGTACTTTCTTATCTACGTAGAACAGTTCAAGAAGGCTGGCTTACAACTGGTTTTGAAAGTGAAGAACAAATTGAAGAACAACTGCAGAGTGCAGCATCCGCTCTTCGTAAGAAAACTAATGGCCATCCTCTTCACGTTATTTATGCTACATCAGAATTGAAACATTCGGGTCGCAGACTATCCAGTTGGGATATTGAGCAGTTGAAGGGAGACTTGAGCCAAGACGCCCGATTTTACTATGCATCTCTATGGGAACGTCTTGCTCCAAGCCAAAAGGATACGCTAAGGCTTATCTGTGCCTTTACTTTTTTCTGGCCTAAGACAGCCTTCTCAGAGATTGCTACCAAAATTAAGGCGGTGGAACCAGATGTGGATAAAGTAGAGCATTTGCTCCATTCGTCTGTGGCTGGTCTTAAAGTCTTCCATGAAAGTTTGGCTGTTTTCGTACGTGCAACTGATGACTATGAGAGTCGAATCAATGAATTAATGCCTGTTATTGCAGACTGGCTTGAACATCAGGCACCGACTTCACTACGAGTGAACTGGTTATGGACAGTTCAAGCGAAGCTTGGTAACCCCAACAATCTCATTACAGGTTTAACTCGTGACTGGATCATGAGTCGCTTAAAAGAAGGATATTCAGAAGCTTTATTTGAGATATTATTGTCAGAAGCCCTGAGCGCTGCGCTTGAAACTGCAAATTTTTCAGATGCCTACCGGTTGGCGCATCTGAAAGCTCGTATGGTTGATGGAAGTCAATTTCAGATGCAGGATAGCGATCTGGCTAGGCTCATATCTTTTACATTGACACTAACCTCAGAGGAAAGTGTGATACGTGAGTCTATAGCCTCCAGGCATGAAACGGATATTTTACACGTTGTTGCACTTGGTCTGGCCTTACTGTCTCGAGGGGATATTATTCAGGCAGAAATTTGCGGTGAAGAAGCCTTTCATCGGTTCAGAGCCCTATGCCAATTTTCCAATAAATATAATTCAAGGGCTGGTTCTGATGAACTCTTGTTTCTGGCCAGTGCATTTACACAGCTTGGCGTTATCGCTGATACATCTGAAAATCTCGCTTGGTTAGTCGACAAAAATAGCCCGGACATATGGTTACCTCGCGTTCAAATGCTGATTCAAAAAGGTAATTTGGATGATTTAATGTTGCTAGCAGCTTCTCTACCCGATGGACAGAAAAAGAACATAATTAGCGATGCTTGTATACGAGCGGCTGCGGTTGCAGGGGTAGTAGTGACCGAGCGAGAGGACTTCGACGAACTTGTCAGAACTCCATTTGTGGCTGCAATAGAGGTCGCGTTAATCAAAACCTCAACTCCTTCGAGCCAACCAATCCCGGTGAACTGGATAAGCGACAGCTATTACAAACACAAAGATAATTTGGCAACTCTCACGCACCACTGGCTGTTTGGTGCCGTACATCTGAATCTTTGTATGATTGCAGAAGGGCAAACAAACTTCGAGCACATCAAAGCCCCTATGTACGAAGATAGAGAAGATATTACTGATTATCTCAATGTACTGTCCGGAATTGGTGCACAAATAGCCCAACGATGGTGGTGTGGGGAATTCATCAACTTCCATGAGCTGTATGAATTACTCGAGCCTGTTGAATCGCGGCGATTTAGACAAAGTTATTTTAGAAAATCGGCAACGGCGGACTTTCAAGCGGCACTACACCGTATTGCTTGCGATATATATATTGGTAGTGTTCTGCTTTCGGGAACTAGTGCTGTGGTACTTTCCCAATCGACTATTGATGCTGCGTTGCAATGCGCTTGGTTCGATAGTGCGTCATTCCGCACTCAGTACGCATCTGGTTCATTGATCAGAATGGCCGACGAAGCGGCTATAACATTCATTGGCGCTCAACGTTTGTTACTTGATGCAGACATTCAAAATGAGACCAGTGTACATCTTCAAATACCATTACAACTCTGTGCGATAGCGATCTCCCATCAACTGAATTCGGAGGCTCGTGAGCTTTGCACGCAGACGTGGGAATTGACCACTGGATACGGACATCGTAAAGATCCGACACTGAGTAATACGGTTGATGCCATCGCTTATTTAGTTGATGTAGTGCCGAAAGAAGCTTGTCGGTTACTGGCTAAAATTGCGCCGCAAATACACCATGTTTTGGATTACACCGATGGTAAGGGTACGAGACATGTTCTTGCTGAAGCAGATCGGCTACTGGCAAAGCTGAAGCCTTCCGCATTGGTAATAAAATTTGAAGAGCATACATGTGTGGGTGACTGGGCTTTGGCCGAGAGCAGTATGCAGGCCTACATCAAACAGGGAATCATTGAAGAGTGGCCTCTGGATGCTCTAATGCGCACAGGCCTTCATCCCGAAATTCGGGATACACTTCAACAACTTGTAGAGGATGGTTGTACAACTGCTTCCGAGCGGCTTCGCATTCTTGAAGAGCATAATGGATGGGATATTGGTTGTTTACAACGCCACGAAAATTCAAGTAGTGACGCTGACAATAAACCTTATGAAGGTGATGTGACGGTCTTTAGACCTGAACAATTGGAAGACTTGCTCAAAGTTCTGGAACCATATTACAAAGAGCGTCCAAAACTTCTCCGTACTTGGTATCAGCACTGGGAAAGCCAAAAGCAGGGGCGAAATTTACTCGTCGAACTGGATAAGATTTTATTTGCAAAAAACAACAAATGGATGAGGGAAGCTCTACATCTTTCCGAGTTTGCATTTCAAACAAAACGTAGATTAAGTGGCTTAACTGCAGCTTGGAAGTATCTTGTTCATGCACAGATCCGTAATGGGGGATGGATTGGTTACATGGAGAACGTGGATGTGACTTGCAAAAGACTCGACCTGGTTGTCCAAAATTATCCGCAGCGCTGTGATGAATTTGTGGCCGTAACAACCTACAACATGTTTGATGAGCCAGTGTCGTCACGCCTAGCTCCATCGGAAGTTATGGTCTATTTCTACGTTAAGCAAAATCGCATTGATGAAGCTGTAAAGTTCACAGAGACGATGGTTAATTGTGTGATTGAGGATACTCGGACCTTGCCCTTAGAACCACCTTGCTGGATGTCAAAACTGCTCGAGCCAATCGCCCAGGAAGTGAAATGAACGATCTTCGCATTCTTATTGCCCGTCTTGGATGGCCTGCTACGTCTGCTCGGTGGTGGACTATCCAGGAGCTTGCCGCTCGACTGGGAGAGCCTGAGACGAAAGCTGAAACCGAATCATTGCTGCTTCAATTGCTGCGCTCGCGCAAACTTGAAGCCGAGGTTGTCGAAGTATTATGTATTTTCTGGATGGCAATTAAAGAGTTTAACTACTTTCCTACGACTTTGTTGGCAGAGAATATTCTTCTACCCTCACCACTTTCATCATTGTTGATGAAAGATTTTGGGTTATCGATTCTGCTCATGAATACTGATTTGGAACTAGCTCCAGAAGACTTCATCATTCCCGATGACTTTGATAGTGTTCAAGGTACGGATTTGCCAAGAATCTTCCATATAACCATTAGCAAGTTGGAAACTTTTACCCGCTGTCCATTTATTCGACAAATGGCCTTCGAATGGACAAAAAACCGGACGGCATATCCAAATGCACCGTACCAAGGGGATGCAGGATATTTCATTCGGCCCTTGGGAGAGGGCTTTGCCCCTCATTTTTCCTCTCGAACAGCCCTTCGCGTAATTTCCGCTTATCTTCGCACGTTAGCTGTGGCTAGACACATCTGGAGGATACCAATGGAGTTGACCGAGCAACATTCTCTCTTGGCGTTGCCTATCCATCCAACTTTGGCTTTTCTTCGACCTTATCGTCCCGAATGGCTCTCAGTATCGACTGAATTCAAAAGTGATAGTAAGGCGATCGAGGCTTCATTGCGAACTTTCTTTGCTCAAGTAGAGGCGGCAAACCCAGGAGACGAGCTAATTGCATTTAGCTCGCCCATTTCAATGTCAATGGAACAGTGCGTAGAGTTGTCGATTGTTCGGTGGTCACAAACTGTAAGCAGTGATAAGGAAGGAGCGGACTCGTTGACATCCCATATTGAATCGTTCTGGACACGTGAACAAATGCTTTCCAGCCAAGCTCCGGATCCACTCAGTACAACAACCTTAATAACTCCACCAACTTTTGAACAACTGGTGAATAAAACTTGTATGGCTTGGCCATTGGCGGCAACGCTCGATTTTGGTCGGATAGGATACCTACAACATGATTTGTATCCATCCCGGTTATTTTTACCGACGATGCCAGGCATAGAAAATTCTCTTGAAGTCATCCCGCATGATGGGCGTCTACAGGTTAAGTTAAAGGACCTAGTCGTCGCAGAGCTTTATTATTGGAATGCTGGATGGGGGCCAGCTAGGCTAGGGCAAATTCAAGGTAATTGTGGGACAGCCCTCATATCGCGAGGCACTACATATCGCGAGAGAAACATAACAAATACCGGGTCATTGCGCTCATTTTACTCTTGGCAAGTACGTAGATTCCATCGTAATGGAAGTTATGGCAGATTCAGTGAAAAAATTACGAGAGGGGTGGTATTTGTTTGATGTTATTTCTTAATTCATAAGGGGAACTTATAACTTATAACTTATAACTTATAACTTATAAGTGATGTCAGTTATAGATAAAGTAAAAGGATATGAATATTACTCATGAGCCAATTTAAATTCACAGAGCTTCATGCTATTTCGGAAAAGCCACAGAATGATGATGCCGCTTGGTTAATAGAGGCTGAAAGGTCAATTAAATTTCTGAAAGAAAATGCTCAAAATGATGAAGTGGTTATCTACGCGATTGGAAATAGTGTCCTAATTCATGGCGCGCTAGCTCTAGAGAAAAATGTTACTACAGCAGATAGATGGGCATTGCAGAATATGCGTATGGATGTTGAGTATTGTTGGAAGATTCAAAAGTCATGGGGTGGAGGTCAAGGACATCGTATTTATCTTGAGCCACCTTTAGATGGGGTGTTCAAAGGGGGAGAGGCATTAATTTATCGTCGTAGGTTTCATGGCGTTGAAGAAGGCCGTGCACCTATCGAATTAAGTCAGAAACTTGTGCACAGCCTTGGGTTATATTACTTGCCAGAAAGAAATGCATATTGTCGTCTCGATGAACGGGGTGATATTGAAGATGTAATCAGGATAATTAACAAAAATATTTCACCTCCTTTTAACTATCTGGATATAGTTACTATTAAGAGAAAGGATTTAGATACATTCATGGCTTTATCCAAAACATGTCTTGTTTTAAAGTTTGATTTTACACGTGTCAGATGGGGTAATTTTGCTGGCTGGGGGAATATCAACAGATATACTAAAGATGAAGGGAGTCTTTTTTATCATGGTGGTATTAACGGGGAAGCCAGTTACTGTAATGGTGTAATGATCATTCGCCCTCAAGTAACTGTGCGCGGTCTGGTAAAAGCATGGAAGGATGAAGATAATCCATCTAAAAGGAAATACGCAACCTTTAAAATATACGATCGTAAAAATAGCTGCAATGTTGAAACATCTTGCGGACCAGACTCACTATCTAACTATTTTCAAGAAAATAAATTACCGTGGGAAGTTTCACCTGCCTTTTTTAGAGCAGAAGTGTTACATCGTTTCAAGGCGGATCCAGAAAAATATACTTTAGATGAAAGAAGTATTGCTTGTCGAAATGCTTGGTATTTAAAATCCTATGATATTAATGAGGCCGGGCAAGTTCATGTATACATTGGTGATTTGGCTCATTTACCTTATGAAGAACAGCTCTATTGGCAAGCCTTCAATGAATGGCCAAAAGGAACAATTTCTAAGCGTGCATTTCAGACGGATATTGTTGGGGAATGGTATCTGTCCAATGAACCATTGTTGGCACTCAAACACAAAATTTCGCTAATGGACAAGAATCCTCCCACCTGGTGGAAGCCACGGGGTACAGTATTGAGTGACGCTGTTCAGTATCCTGCAACAGATTCAATCAAAGAGTGGGGTGATGAAATCCTTGCGCTTGATCAGTATTTAGTTGAGGGCTTTTTACCAAAGCCACTGAGTGAAATTGCTAAATATGAGGGCCGAATCATTGAACCCAAATGGGGATCCTTGCGCATACTACAAGAAGCTCTTATTGCTAAAAGTGCAACAGTAGATGAAGCGAAAATGTTAGTTCAGCCTATGCAAAAACTGCATGCTCTACGAACCGAAGTACGCGGACATGCTTCTACAGAAAAAAAGAAGAAAGCGATATTAGAAGCGCGTACCGATCATGAAAATCTACGTGCACACTTCACTAGCCTTGTGGGGCAATGTGAAGCATCATTTAATGATATTTTAAGGATTTTTGATTTTAAAATAGATGATTAGCTATTTTTGTAATAGATGATAATTGGGGGGTATAATACTTGCCAATCTTAGTCATAGTTGTGTGAGACTTATCGAGCGGGTGAGAGGTCAGCTTCAATTATGAAAATGACCTCTAAAGTTTATAGATTTAGTAATATGAAATATTCTTAATTTTTATATTTTACACATGTTAAGTATCTTGAGCCCTTCACTAGCTGATGACTCAACAGAGCATGAGAATAATTCTCTTAATCCCAAATGTTCTTGACTCACTAGAACTTTCAAAGGTTTTTCAGTCAAAAATAAATCACAATATCCTAAAGCTGCTTCGGCATGATGAAAATCTAAAAGATCATTACCATTGAGCTGGCGTTTCTGATCCCATCTTACTGCAGCATGACAAGAGGCACCAATATGTAAAGTACGGACTAATTGTGCAAATTGTTTAAGTTTTTCATTTTTTGATTTTTTCTTATTATTAATTTCATCATTGTTATATCCGGCCTTGTAAGCCTCTTTGAATATCTGGATTAATTGCTCGTTGAAAAGGCTTAACACTCCGTCGAACTCAATACGATATGCGTGTTGATAGCTTCTAAGCTCATTGGTATGCTCTTTATTAGCCAAGTTAAGCATTTCTGCTGTTTTCTGCCAATCAAATTGTTCCCAGCTTTCATAGTTGATATGGTTCATCATTTCAACGAGTGAAATATCCCACATATGATCAAAAAAAGATTTCTGAATGATCAGTTCTTCAGCTGCATCGAAAGATGTATCGTATGGATGGTAATCGCCGAAAATATAACTTAGTTTGGTCCATACTAATTGATCAATTGGAATGCTGTCCTTAGCTCCCAAAATCGAATACGTAGCATTACATAATTCTTGTTTGACTCTCTCATGACTAGCTATAAGTGTAACTCCAAAACTCAGATGATCAATAATTTTGGCTGTGGCCATCCTTGTTTCGATATCGTTCTGTTTCATTAGTTCTAAAAAAACAGTAGCAGATATAGGGCAAACTACCTTTCCATTATCAACCAAGTACTTTATTTTTTGTAGGAGATTAATTAAGTCTCGATCGTTATTATTCCCAAGCTCAATATCTCTAAAAAAAACCAGAACCTTAAGTCGAGATAAATCTTGTATTTTTTGGAGATTTCTTTTCCAAGTTGTAGTCTTTTATTTTGTATGTGCTGGGCTAGAGTTATGTTTGGTTGTTTGCGGTGAATTTCTATTGTATTCATCATTTTTGCTTGCTTGTTATGAAAAAATAAAAGGTTAATGTAGTGTTCATAGCACGATAAATTTGGTATGTATTATGTCAACTTCTAAAATATGATTGTTATCATATTTCCTTTTTCGCGATTTTTTTTAGAAAGTGTAACATATATCTATATAAATGCTATTTTAAACTATCTTAATTAATGTAGCATGACTTTGCCTTAATCCAATAAAAATTTCAATTATCTCAAGTGATTATCTTTTCTAAGGATAATCACTTGAGATTTTAAATCCACTACCCAACCAATCTAAGACCTGCTACTTCGTTACAAACGGTAGGAATACTATCTGCCGCTTTTATAAGGTTTGCCCACCACTGCATCATCGGGCGTCTCTGCTCAAGATAATCGCTGCGATTGTAAGCGCGACGTACTTCATTTTTGTCCACATGAGCCAGCGCCGCTTCAATAACATCAGGTGGGAAGCCTTGTTCATTAAGGGCGGTACTGGCGATAGAACGCAAGCCATGAGAAACGAGAACGCCTCCCAATCCAGCACGTTTGAGTGCTGCATTCACTGTTTGGCTATTCATCGGCTGGGTTGGTTTGATTCGACTAGGAAAGATAAATTCTCGGCCACCACTGAGTGACTTCATCATTGCCAGAATAGCGAGAGCTCCATCAGACAATGGAACCGTATGGTCCCGGTTCATCTTCATTCGAGCTGCAGGAATTTTCCATTCTTTAGCTTCAAAATCGATCTCATCCCATCGAGCTTCAGCGGCTTCGGCAGGACGGGTAATAGTAAGAAGCTGCCACATGAACAGGCATCGTGTTGATTGGCTGATGTTTGCTGTTCGCATCGTCTGCATCAGTTGAGGCAGTTGATCAGGCCGGATGCTCGGCATGTTCTTTTTCTGAGGCTTCTCGAACGCTTTTCCGATATTTACGCTGGGAACCGCATCAATCAGGCCCGTGTTCTGCGCATAAATCATGACTTCGTTAATACGCTGACAAAGACGGCGAACAGTTTCTAATGCACCTCTAGCCTGAACCGGCTGAACTGCTTTAACCAGAGTATGAGCCTTAATCTCAGTGACACTGATATCACCGATTGCTGGAAAAACATCTCTCTCAAGCGAGCGCCAGATATCGTCGGCATAGTCCTCTGTCACGCTGGCTTTCTTCACATTCCACCAACGCTCGGCAACTAACAAGAAGGTGTTGGTTTTGGCCTCTTGAGAATTCCTCACCTGTTCTTTCTGATGTTCCTGAGGATCAATATCTTTTGCCAATAAAACTCGAGATTCGGCTCTGAGTTTACGCGCATCAGAAAGTGAGACGGCAGGGTAGGCACCGAAGCTCTGCTTGGTTCGCTGCTTTGTCAGAGGTCGATAGTAACGGAACTGCCAGAGCTTACTACCACTGGACTTGATTAACAGAGTAAGCCCGTCACCATCATACAGCTGGTAATCGGCATCTTTAGGTTTGGCGGCTTTGATTTCCGTATCGGTTAACGGCTTGGTTTTTCTTGCCATGGGGAGTCTCCATGCGTTTAGGCCCAACGAAAACAATAGAGCTTTTCGTTGGGCCTATCAATGGGCCTAAAAGGTTCGGATTTAATTAGTTCTCTTCGGACTTCGCGGGACAAATTGCAGATACAAAAAAGCCCGCAGGGCTTGCGCCGTGCGGGCTCTTAGGACTTCATCGGATGACTCTGGTAATCACCGATGGAGAATTTTGGTGGAGCTGGCGGGAGTTGAACCCGCGTCCGAAATTCCTACATCCTCGGTACTACATGCTTAGTCAGTCTTTACATTCGCTTGCCAGCTGCGGACGGACACGCCACTAACAAACTAGCCTGATTAAGTTTTAACGCTTCAACCCCAGGCAGGGCTTCCACGCGATCTCTTTTGGGTTTGACCTCTCTTGATCCCCGTCCTAAGAGCGGAGGCTAGGGAGAGAGGGCTCTAAGCAGGTTATTAAGCTGCTAAAGCGTAGTTTTCGTCGTTTGCGACTATTTTTTGCGGCTTTTTACGAGGCCAACCGCCCCTCGGCATGCACCTTGGGTTTCGCAAATCCCGTCGAATCCAGAATCAGCCCCAATGTGTAAAGGTAAGTATACCAGATTTATGAGCGCCATGACCAGCCTCAATGGCGTTATCGTTAAAGATTTAGCACCCATGTAGCCTGATTTTTATTCGATTAAGCAATGGGATGGCAACATTTGTGTCGGATGTGATAGCCAATAAGATGTTCATTCGCGCCGCCGGAGAGGGAGGCGCGGTGAGGAACTGGTCAATAATTGGAGTGCAGGTTTAACGGTGGGCGTTTTTCATGATACGCGCTTTATCCACCTGCCATTCGCGCTCTTTGATATCTGAACGTTTATCGTGCTGTTTCTTACCTTTGGCGACGCCGATTTTCACTTTGCACCAGGCATTTTTCCAGTACAGGGAGAGCGCCACTACGGTATAGCCTTCTCGATTGACGCGACCGTACAATGAGTCCAGTTCGCGCTGGTTGAGAAGTAACTTGCGGGTACGGGTAGGATCGCACACCACATGCGTGGAGGCCACTGCCATTGGCGTGATGTTTGCGCCAAACAGGAACGCTTCTCCGTCACGCAGAAGGACATAGCTGTCGCTGATATTGGCTTTTCCTGCGCGCAGGGATTTAACTTCCCAGCCTTGCAGGGCAAGTCCCGCTTCGAACTCTTCTTCGATAAAGTATTCGTGACGGGCGCGCTTGTTAAGCGCGATGGTCGCTGAACCAGGTTTATGTGCTTTTTTCTTCGTCATAAGCGTCGTGAATCATCGGTAATCTGAAATCGAAAACACCCCATATCAATCCTGCGGGGGACAAGGCTCTATCTTAGCATGAACCCGATGTTACCCAGCGCCGGGATAGCGTTTTTTTTACAGCAGGATAAATGATATTATTTGTTGGATTTTTGTTGATGGAAATTGTTATGCCTCAGATTAGCCGGACCGCACTGGTACCCTACAGCGCGGAGCAAATGTATCAGTTAGTGAATGACGTTCAGTCTTATCCTCAGTTTTTGCCGGGTTGTACCGGAAGTCGGATTCTGGAGTCCACTCCTGGGCAGATGACTGCGGCGGTAGATGTCTCTAAGGCTGGGATCAGCAAAACGTTTACTACCCGCAACCAGTTGACCAGTAACCAAAGTATTCTTATGAATCTGGTGGATGGGCCGTTCAAGAAATTGATTGGTGGATGGAAGTTTACGCCGCTGAGCCAGGAGGCGTGTCGTATCGAGTTTCATCTCGACTTTGAGTTTACCAATAAGTTGATTGAACTCGCCTTTGGTCGCGTGTTTAAAGAGCTGGCGGCTAATATGGTCCAGGCTTTTACGGTTCGTGCGAAAGAGGTTTACAGTGCCAGGTAAAATTGCCGTTGAGGTGGCTTATGCGCTACCTGAGAAGCAGTACCTGCAGCGCGTGACGCTGCAGGAGGGCGCGACGGTTGAAGAAGCTATTCGCGCCAGTGGCTTGCTGGAATTGCGTACCGATATCGATTTAACTAAAAACAAAGTCGGCATTTACAGCCGTCCGGCAAAACTAAGCGATAGTGTGCATGATGGCGATCGGGTGGAGATTTATCGCCCTCTCATTGCCGATCCGAAAGAGCTTCGCAGGCAACGAGCAGAAAAATCAGCGAATAAATAACAGACAGAAAAAAGGTGCTCATTGAGCACCTTTTTTAACGTCTTTGAGAGCAACTTTATTATTAGTTACCACTCAGCGCAGGTTTGTTATCAATATTGGTCAACACACCGCTACTGTTAAAGGTCAGCGTCAGCGTTTGCTGCGTTACACCTTCATGACCTGGTTGCTGGCGGAAGACATAGAACCAGGTATTCGTACCAAATGGATCGGACATCAGCGGAGTACCCAATGCGTACGCAACTTGTTGTTGCGTCATGTCAACACGTATTTTGGATACGTCGTTAGCGGTCAGATAGTTCCCCTGGTTGATGTCAGGACGGTAAACCACTCGCTCCAGAGTGGAACAGCCTGCGGTCAACATCAATAGTACTGCTGCTGCAGCAGTCAGCGTTTTACAGCGCATAGTGATTTGATTCCTTTTCGGGCCCGAGCAGTACGTGGCTCATCTGTAATATGCCGATGATAATAGACCTTTCATCACTTTAAAACCTTTTGCTTTCCGGTCTTACGGCGTTTTGCTGTTTACTCTGACCGTGAAGCAGGAAAAAAGTTTACGCTGCAAGCAGTTCTTTCGCATTCGCCAGTGTATTACGTGTGACTTCACTGCCACCAAGCAGGCGCGCCAGCTCTTGTAACCGCGCTTTTTTATTCAGGGATTGCATATGCGTTTCTGTCATCGCACCATCGGTTTCTTTGCTGACAAAATAGTGTTGATGACCACATCCCGCGACTTGTGGCAGGTGGGTAACACACATCACCTGAGTTGATTCGCCGAGTTGACGCAGCAGTTTGCCGACAACTGCCGCTGTTGGACCGCTAATCCCTACATCCACTTCATCAAAAATCAGTGCCGGGGTTTCCATTTTACGCGCCGTGATGACCTGGATTGCCAGTGCGATGCGGGACAATTCACCACCGGATGCGACTTTGGCAATAGGCTGCATTGGCTGACCTGGGTTGGTGGTTACCCGAAACTCAATACGATCGGCACCGTCAGCGCCCAGGTGATGCTCGTCAAATTTAACATCGATCGTAAACTGCCCATGCGGCATTGAGAGCGCATGCATACTGTCGGTGATCAGCTGTGCAAGTTCTTCTGCATATTGCTGGCGTTGTTGGTGTAATGCGCGCGCGATTTCCAGTGCCTGCTGATGATGTTTCGTTACCGCCAGCGCAAGCGTTTCTTGTGAGTCGGCCTGATCGTCCAGTTGCTGCTGTTCTTCCAGTAGCGACTGGTAATACTGTGGCAATGCCTCAGGGCTGACGTGATGTTTACGTGCCAGCGAAATCTGTTTTGAGATGCGCTGTTCAAGTTCAAATAGTCGGTTGGGATCGAGATCCAGACGATCGCAGTAGTGGCGCAGTTCATCGCTGGCTTCAGCAATCTGGATGGTAGCTTCTTCCAGCATATCAAGTACGCCGGACAGTTTGCTGTCCATGCCAATCAATTCGCTCACCAGTTGTTTAGCCGTGTAAAGCTGACTTTGCAGGTTTGCGTCTTCACCGTCGGCCATTAATGCCAATGCATTCTGGCTGGTGGTCAGCAATTGACCGCTGTTCGCCAGACGTTTGTACTCTTCGTCGATTTGTTCAAACTCTCCGGGCTGCGGATTAAATTCGTTAAGTTCTTTTAATTGGTATTGCAGCAGTTCCGCACGGGCGGCGCGTTCCTGACTTAACTGTTGATGATGCGCGAGGTCACGGCAGCTTTGATGCCACAACTGATAACGTGCGGTCATTTCCTGCAGTAGAGAGGTTTCATTGGCATAGCCATCAAGCAGGAATTTTTGGTGCTCAGGTTTGGTGAGTAATTGATGAGCGTGCTGACCATGGATCTGAATCAGCAACTGACCCAGTTCGCGCAGTTGTGACAGAGGAACAGCTGTACCGTTGATGAAACCACGGGAGCGACCATCGCTGCTGATCACGCGACGAAGCAAACATTCATGCCCGTCTTCAAGCTGGTTTTCTTCCAGCCAGCGCAGAGCCGCTGGCGTATCTTTCAGAGAAAAACGGGCGCACAGGTCAGCGCGAGCAGCGCCGGTACGCACCATGTCGGCTTCAGCGCGACCACCGAGACAAAGACCGAGGGCATCTATTGCAATAGATTTACCCGCGCCGGTCTCGCCAGTTATTACGGTCATGCCGCTATGAAAATCAATCTCAAGCTCACGAACGATAGCAAAGTTGCTGATGGTCAGTTGTGCCAACATAGTCGTTTTCCTGTATGAAAAACCATTACTGTTATTGTGTACAGTATAAACTGGTTTTATATACAGTAAAGAGGCTGGCGTAAAATTAGAATAATTTTTTTGACCAGCCGAGCTTGGTGCTTAATGTGTTGAAATAACTGTAATCTTTCGGATGAATCAGATTCAGATGGTAATCACAGCGACGAATCAGGACATCTTCACCTTCCTGAATCGGCAGTGCTATCTGGCTGTCGCAACTGATTTCCAGGTCGTTACGGCGATGCGAAAAACGCAGACGGATCGTGCTGCTGCTGTTTATGACCAGTGGTCGTGCTGACAACGTATGCGGGAACATGGGCACCAGGGTAATCGCATCCAGAGAGGGGGTCAGAATAGGACCGCCTGCAGAGAGGGAATAGGCGGTGGAGCCTGTTGGCGTCGAAATAATTAGTCCATCAGATCGCTGAGAAAACGCAAAGATCTCGTCGATATACACTTCGAACTCAATCATATGCGCCACTTTGCCTGGATGAAGCACCACTTCATTTATCGCGGTGCTGATGCGTTTCTGGCAATCTTGCTGACAGACTTGCGCTTCCAGCAAAAAACGTTTCTCGCTGATGTAGTGGCCTTCCAGCACATCGGCTAACTGTTGCTGGGCGTTATCGGGGTCAAGGTCAGTCAGGAAACCCAGGTTGCCACGGTTGATTCCAATAACTTTAATATCGTAACGGGCGAGTGTGCGTGCCGCGCCCAGCATATTACCGTCGCCACCAACGACTACCGCGAGATCAGCTAGTTGCCCAATCTCCGCGAGCGTGCCAGTTTTCACATTCTTCAGTTGCAGTTCGTGAGCGATTTGTTGCTCAACGATGACCTCGTAACCTTTTGTGCACAGCCAGCGGTAGAGCATTTCATGTGTTGTCAGTGCAGTGGGGTGCCGTGGGTGTCCCACAATGCCAATACACTTGAAATGATTATTCATTTTTCCGAGGTCCTTGTTGCGAAGATTGATGACAATGTGAGTGCTTCCCTTGAAACCCTGAAACTGATCCCCATAATAAGCGAAGTTAGCGAGATGAATGCGAAAAAAACGCGGAGAAATTCATGAGTAGTAAAGAACAGAAAACGCCTGAGGGGCAAGCCCCGGAAGAAATTATCATGGATCAGCACGAAGAGATTGAGGCAGTTGAGCCAGAAGCTTCTGCTGAGCAGGTGGATCCGCGCGATGAAAAAATTGCGAATCTCGAAGCTCAGCTGGCTGAAGCCCAGACCCGTGAACGTGACGGCATTTTGCGTGTAAAAGCCGAAATGGAAAACCTGCGTCGACGTACTGAACTGGATATTGAAAAAGCCCACAAATTCGCGCTGGAGAAATTCATCAACGAATTGCTGCCGGTGATTGATAGCCTGGATCGTGCGCTGGAAGTGGCTGATAAAGCTAACCCGGATATGTCTGCGATGGTTGAAGGCATTGAGCTGACGCTGAAGTCGATGCTGGATGTTGTGCGTAAGTTTGGTGTTGAAGTGATCGCCGAAACTAACGTGCCGCTGGACCCGAATGTGCATCAGGCTATCGCAATGGTGGAATCTGATGACGTTGCGCCAGGTAACGTACTGGGCATTATGCAGAAGGGTTATACGCTGAATGGTCGTACGATTCGTGCGGCGATGGTAACTGTAGCGAAAGCAAAAGCGTAATTTCTGTTTTCGTAATAATTCACGGCCCTGCATGCGAATGCAGGGCCGTTTTCGTTACTCCGCCACACTCTCGCGCAGCGGTTTCACAGGAAAAACTTTTACCTGCTTAATCATATTGTCCTGTACGTCGAGAATATCTATATCGTACTCGCCAATACGCACGCGGGTGCCTGCGACAGGGATCTCTTCCAGTGCCTCAAGAATGACGCCATTAACCGTGCGGGCATCATCTTCCGGTAGATGCCAGTTAAAGGCTTTGTTGATTTCCCGCACGTTGGCGGTGCCATCGATAATCACCGAACCGTCGTTTTGCGGCGTGACCTCTTCGGCAAGTGTTGGCGACATCGACGTAGTGAAATCGCCGACAATCTCTTCCAGAATATCTTCAACCGTCACCAGCCCCTGAATGTCTCCATACTCGTTGACGACCAGGCCGACTTTCTTTTTGTTGCGCTGAAACTTTACCAACTGCGTGCTGAGCGGCGTACCTTCCGGCACAAAATAGATCTCGTCCGCGGCGCGCAGCATGGTTTCTTTGGTGAACTCTTTTTTCTCCGACATCAACCGCCAGGCTTCACGTACTCGCAGCATACTGATGGCGTCGTCCAGCGAATCACGGTAGAGCACGATGCGCCCGTGAGGTGAGTGGGAGAGTTGGCGCAGAATCGATTTCCAGTCATCGTTGATATCAATACCGATAATTTCACTGCGCGGCACCATGATGTCATCAACGGTCATTTTTTCCAGATCGAGCACCGACAGCAGCATATCCTGATTGCGACGGGAAATTTGTGAGCGTGATTCGTGCACGATAGTGCGCAACTCTTCTTTGCTCAAAGAGCCGCTAACCACGATATCGGTTTTGATACCCATCATGCGCATCAGCATACGGGTGATAGCATTCAGCAACCAGACCAGCGGCATCATCAAAATTTGCAGCGGAGCCAGCAGAAAACTACTCGGATAAGCGACTTTTTCCGGGTACAGCGCGGCAATGGTTTTCGGCAATACCTCAGCAAATACCAGTACGACAAAAGTCAGCACACCAGTCGCAATTGCCACGCCCGCATCGCCGTACAAACGCATCCCAACAATAGTGCCGAGCGCGGAGGCAAGAATATTGACCAGGTTATTGCCGATTAACACCAGGCTTATCAGGCGGTCTGGCTTACGCAGCAATTTTTCGACGCGTTTGGCCGAGCGATTACCCTGTTTCGCCATATGTCGCAGACGATAGCGGTTGAGGGTCATCATTCCGGTTTCGGACCCGGAAAAATAGGCTGAAATGACCACCATGATGATCAGAATAATGATCAACGTAGTAGTAGAAATGTGTTCCAGGGGAAACTCCTTTTCTGGGTTTAGCTGATTAACTGCTGGACAATTCGGCTGCCGAAGTAGGCCAGTGTCAGAATTACCGCGCCCGCAACGTTAAACCAGACGACGCGGCGTCCACGCCATCCTTCATGGTAATGTCCCCACAGCAGCACAATATAGACAAACCACGCCACGATAGAGAGCACAGCCTTGTCGATATTTTCCATGCTAAATAGGTTGTGCATGTAGAACAGGCCAGTGCAAAGCGTGAGCGTTAGCAGCACCACGCCAATCTGCGTGATGTGGAACATTTTACGCTCGATACTCATCAATGGCGGCATTTCCTGGTTAAATGCCAGCTTCTTGTTCTTCAGTTGGTAATCAATCCACGCCAGTTGCAGCGCGTACAGGGCGGCGATAATTAGCGTGGCATAGGAAAAGAGCGATAAGCCAATGTGCACCAGCATCCCAGGCGTTGCTTCCAGATGGGTGATGTATTCATTGGGCATGAAGGTCGCCAGCGCCAGGTTGATAAGCGCAAAGGCATAGACAATGGGTAGCAGCAACCAGCCACGATTGCGAGAAGCCACAATGGTCATTACCGTACAGATCATCAAACTGACCAATGAACCAACGTTCAGCAGGCTGAGGTTTTGTCCGCTATCACCGTCGGGCAGGATGCGGGCTTCCAGAGCGATTGCGTGGCAGACCAGCGCAATGACCGCAGAAATAATAGCCATGCGCCGCCAGCCGCCGTTTTTTTGCAGCAGACCGGGAACAATCAGCGCAAGACTGACGGAGTAGGCGACAAGCGCGAGCAGAGCAAAAACGGGCATAGTGATGTCGACAGTTTGAGCAATAAGAAAGAGAAGCAGTATAGCGTCAGGTGAACGCTGCTCCAACCGTTGCATAACAACAAAGACGCCTTCATGTTATACTGCGGCAAAATACTGATGATGTGTCGCGATTGCGGCCAACCGTTTCCACCCCAGGCGAGAGACAATGTTTGATAATTTAACCGATCGTTTGTCGCGCACGCTGCGCAATATCAGTGGCCGTGGACGCCTCACTGAAGACAACGTAAAAGATACGCTGCGCGAAGTGCGCATGGCGCTGCTGGAGGCGGACGTCGCTCTGCCGGTAGTGCGTGAGTTTATCAATCGCGTAAAAGAGAAAGCGGTTGGTCATGAAGTTAATAAGAGCCTGACGCCGGGGCAGGAGTTCGTCAAAATCGTCCGTAACGAACTGGTTGCGGCGATGGGCGAAGAGAACCAGACCCTGAACCTGGCGGCGCAACCGCCTGCGGTCGTGCTGATGGCGGGCCTGCAAGGTGCCGGTAAAACAACCAGCGTTGGTAAACTCGGTAAGTTCCTGCGCGAGAAGCACAAGAAGAAAGTGCTGGTGGTTTCTGCCGACGTTTATCGCCCGGCGGCAATCAAACAGCTTGAGACGCTGGCAGAGCAGGTGGGCGTTGATTTCTTCCCTTCTGATGTTGGTCAGAAGCCGGTAGATATCGTTAACGCGGCGCTGAAAGAAGCCAAACTGAAATTCTACGACGTGCTGCTGGTGGATACCGCTGGTCGTCTGCACGTTGACGAAGCGATGATGGACGAGATCAAACAAGTCCATGCGTCGATTAACCCGGTTGAAACCCTGTTTGTGGTTGACGCCATGACCGGTCAGGATGCGGCCAATACGGCAAAAGCATTCAATGAAGCGTTACCGCTTACCGGCGTAGTGTTGACCAAAGTGGACGGCGATGCCCGCGGCGGTGCGGCGCTCTCTATTCGTCACATCACTGGCAAACCGATCAAGTTTCTCGGTGTTGGCGAGAAAACTGAGGCGCTGGAGCCGTTCCATCCGGACCGCATCGCGTCGCGTATTCTCGGCATGGGCGACGTACTGTCGCTGATCGAAGATATCGAAAGCAAAGTTGACCGCGCGCAGGCAGAGAAATTAGCCAGCAAGCTGAAAAAAGGCGACGGCTTCGATCTCAACGATTTTCTTGAGCAACTGCGCCAGATGAAAAATATGGGCGGCATGGCTAGCCTGATGGGCAAGCTGCCGGGCATGGGGCAGATCCCGGATAATGTTAAGTCGCAGATGGACGATAAAGTGCTGGTGCGTATGGAAGCCATCATCAACTCGATGACGATGAAAGAGCGCGCTAAGCCAGAAATCATCAAAGGTTCGCGTAAGCGTCGTATCGCTGCCGGTTGCGGTATGCAGGTGCAGGACGTTAACCGCCTTCTGAAGCAGTTCGACGACATGCAGCGCATGATGAAGAAAATGAAGAAGGGCGGAATGGCGAAGATGATGAGAAGCATGAAGGGGATGATGCCGCCGGGATTTCCTGGTCGCTAAATGACCTTATGCGACAGAGTTATTAACTGCTGATTGCATTTTCTCCAGAAATCAGTAAAATTTTCGGGCTTTTAATATGACACCGGACTCCGTTCCTCGATGGGGTCCGGTTGTTTTATTCACACAAGAGGATGTTATGGTAACTATTCGTTTAGCACGTCACGGCGCTAAAAAGCGTCCGTTCTACCAGGTTGTTGTCGCTGACAGCCGTAATGCACGCAACGGTCGCTTCATCGAGCGCGTTGGTTTCTTCAACCCAATCGCTAGCGAAAAAGAAGAAGGCACTCGCCTGGATCTGGATCGCATCGCTCACTGGGTTGGCCAGGGCGCAACTATTTCTGATCGCGTTGCTGCGCTGATCAAAGAAGTAAACAAAGCAGCTTAATCTGTCACGGTGGTCATGATGAGCAAACAACTCACCGCGCAAGCACCTGTTGATCCCATCGTTTTGGGAAAAATGGGTTCGTCTTACGGTATTCGTGGGTGGCTCAGAGTGTTTTCTTCCACCGAAGACGCCGAAAGCATTTTTGACTATCAGCCCTGGTTTATCCAGAAGGCGGGTCAGTGGCAGCAAGTCCAGCTGGAAAGCTGGAAGCACCACAATCAGGACATGATCATCAAGCTGAAAGGCGTTGACGATCGTGATGCGGCGAACCTGCTGACGAATTGTGAAATTGTCGTGGATTCATCGCAGCTGCCTCAGCTTGAAGAGGGGGACTACTACTGGAAAGACCTGATGGGCTGCCAGGTAGTAACCACTGAAGGCTACGATCTCGGTAAAGTCGTCGATATGATGGAAACCGGATCTAATGACGTTCTCGTCATTAAGGCAAACCTGAAAGATGCGTTTGGTATCAAGGAACGTCTCGTACCGTTCCTCGATGGGCAGGTTATCAAGAAAGTCGATCTCACTACTCGTTCAATCGAAGTAGATTGGGATCCTGGTTTTTAAACCACCGGATAAACGGTAAAAGACGGCGCTATGTGGATTGGCATAATTAGCCTGTTTCCTGAAATGTTCCGCGCAATTACCGATTACGGGGTAACTGGCCGGGCAGTTAAAAATGGCCTGCTGAGCATCCAGAGCTGGAGTCCTCGCGACTTCACGCATGACCGGCACCGTACCGTGGACGATCGTCCTTACGGCGGCGGACCGGGGATGTTAATGATGGTGCAACCCTTGCGGGACGCCATTCATGCAGCAAAAGCCGCGGCGGGTGAAGGCGCAAAGGTGATTTATCTGTCACCACAGGGACGCAAGCTTGATCAAGCGGGCGTCAGCGAACTGGCAACGAATCAAAAATTGATTCTGGTGTGCGGTCGCTACGAAGGTATAGATGAGCGCGTGATCCAAACCGAAATTGACGAAGAATGGTCAATCGGCGATTACGTTCTCAGTGGTGGTGAGTTACCAGCAATGACGCTGATTGACTCCGTTTCCCGGTTTATTCCGGGAGTACTGGGACATGAAGCCTCGGCAACGGAAGATTCCTTTGCTGAAGGATTGCTGGATTGCCCGCACTATACGCGGCCTGAGGTGTTAGAAGGGATGGAAGTTCCGCCAGTGTTACTGTCGGGCAACCATGCCGAGATACGTCGCTGGCGTTTGAAACAGTCGCTGGGCCGTACCTGGCTTAGAAGACCTGAACTTCTGGAAAACCTGGCTCTGACTGAAGAGCAAGCAAGGTTGCTGGCGGAGTTCAAAACGGAACACGCACAACAGCAACATAAACATGATGGGATGGCGTAAGCCCCCGAGATATCAGTTTACCCAGGATAAGAGATTAAATTATGAGCAACATTATTAAGCAACTTGAACAAGAGCAGATGAAGCAGGACGTACCTTCCTTCCGTCCGGGTGATACCGTGGAAGTGAAAGTATGGGTTGTTGAAGGTTCCAAAAAACGTCTGCAGGCATTCGAGGGCGTGGTTATCGCTATTCGTAACCGCGGTCTGCACTCTGCATTCACTGTTCGTAAAATTTCCAACGGCGAAGGCGTTGAGCGTGTCTTCCAGACTCACTCTCCGGTAGTTGACAGCATTTCTGTCAAACGTCGTGGTGCTGTTCGTAAAGCTAAACTGTACTACCTGCGTGAGCGTACTGGTAAGGCTGCTCGTATCAAAGAGCGTCTTAACTAAGATTTCGCTTAAGCGACATCCTGTTAAGAAGGGCTGGCCAATTGGCTGGCCCTTTTTTATCTGTTTGCTGGTGTTTTAAGGGGTAGTAATCACCACTGCGACGCGGCGGTTCTCGGCGCGGCCCTGGGCGGTCTTGTTACTGGCTATGGGATATTTTTTTCCTAAACCCTGTGTGGTGAGATTGCTGCGTGGAATTTGTCCACCCATAGCCCATGCATCGGCCACGACATTCGCCCGTTTCAATGATAAGCCTTCGTTGTAACTGTCTTCACCATAGTTATCGGTGTGTCCATCCATACGGGCATGTGTTAGCCCTGTCGAGGCCAATTTGGCTGCCATGGTTTGGATCTGTTGCTGGCTTTCCGGGAGCAATTTGTAGTCATTTTTTGCGAACAGAATGGCATCTGATAAGCCCAGCGACCAGTCGCCGGCGGATTCAGTAAATCCATAAGATTGCATAGCGGCGACTTGCTCAGGAGTAAACTTTCCCTGAGGGGACTGGCAGCCAGTCAGTATTAGTGAGGTGAAAATCAGGGGTGCTACCAGGTGCTTTATCATATCGATATATCCTTGTTATCTCACCAGCTTTTCGGCACGCTGGTGTTTGGCCTGATACATATTGTGATCGGCAAGCTCTTGTAATTTTTCCGCAGAGGCGTGCTCAATGGTCATCGCGTAACCAATGCTTAATGTCATGGTGGTCTGATGACCATTATGAAGATCAAACGGGAGATTAAAGATTTGTGTCAGTGCTGAGCATATCTGCTGCACTTCAGATTCTGACTGTACATCATAGAGCACCATAGCGAATTCATCGCCGCCCAGGCGGTATGCTTTATGTCGCAGCCCGCCAACTTCAGCTAACCGTTTTGCGATTTCAATCAAGACTCTATCGCCCGTCGCATGACCCCAGGTATCATTGATGTATTTGAAATTATCGCCATCAAGAAATAGTAACGCCGACGTTTTTCGGGCATCGGAATTGTTCATCAACGTGTTGATGCCGCTACGAAACGCTGCGCGGTTAGCCAGCCCGGTTAATGGGTCATGTAGCGCGGTACGTAGAAGCTGCGCATTTTTAGCCTGTAAACGAAGCTGCCACTCTTCCATTTCATCCAGCAGACTGTTGAAGTCGAGAGCGAAGCGGTGAAACTCAGCGATACGTTCTTCCGAAACTCGTCGGGAAAAATTGCGGTTGGAACGCACATCATGTACGACATCGGTGATATTTTTCAGTGCTTCCACCAGGCCATTGTGCAAATGGCGGGTGAGGGTAATTGCGATGCCTGATGCCAGCAGAATACAACCGGTCAGTACGGCGAACGAAAACCAGATAAAATGGCTGATTGAACTGTCGCGAGCGGTTAAGCGTACTTCGCCAATGGTTTCACCATTGTGACGAATCGGCTGAATGATGGGGGCGGGGAAGAGCCAGTGGCTTATGAAATTGCTGAAAGTATCGCCTGGATCCTTACGGGTGTAATGCCAGGACGCCAGAATATTTTGCTGCTTATCACGTACTTCTGCAGTTGAAAATTGCCCTTGCTGGCCCAGCGCTGCCAGTGTTTCAGTTGCTGCAGGGCCATCGGCAAAAACGACAGCTGCTTCCAGACTGTAAGTCATTGTTGCTGCTGTCAGTGCCAGGTTTTTTTTGCGCGTACTGTTTCAGGGTCAGCACCGAGGTCACGGAAAGCAGCAACCAGATCAGCATCATAGTGATAAATATGCTGGTGATACTGATGTTGCGTAATGCTCTTTTAAACGTGGGGCGCTTATTAAGAGAATTATCGTTATCCATCATTTTTCTTCCGTGCGAGCATTAAGACATCCGGGTTGACCTTTACACCGCTACGCGATAAGGCATCCAGGTTTACGGCAAATCTGACGTCATTATTGTGGATGATCAGACAAAAGGCGCTACCAATAATGCATTCGGTATTTTGTTCGGCAATTAATAATAACGCCTTTGACGGATATTGTTCGGTTAATTCCATCTGGAATGTCGGTGACTCGTTGCCAAAATAAAAACCATTGCAGCCTGAAATCATCGCCTCTTGTTGAGTGTGAATGATGACAGGCAGATAAGGCAAAGATGTCGCGGCATTCTCTTGTAGGGCGGTACTAAAACGTGAAGATGAAAAGATACATAACTTTGGTGGCCCTGATAGCGCAGGCCAGCGGGTGTAACTGACAATACCGGAAACCATCATACGCACGTTTTTCGCAACGTCAGAAGGCTCCTGAGCGAGTATTGGTGCTCCCGTCAGCAGGAGAATCAGAAGTAAGAACAGTCGGTGAGAAAAACGCATTCAGGGATCCCCACCATCTTCGCTCGAAATGCATCGATATTTTTTCAGAATGCTCATTAAAATATCATTTTTTCATGCAATCGTCATCAATGTGAGAAATAAAACACAATGAGTAAAATCTTATGTTTAATTTATTTGTGGGGTTTTAATTAATTTAATCGTATTGTGCTGGCATTTTCATCAGCCCCTTTTTGCCATACTTCATGCAGTTGGCTGGCATTTTCAACATTGTTGCAGCTGGCAGGAAAGCTTTTACCGGAAAGTCCTCGGGCATAAGTAAAATCGGTCTGGCAAGTTTTCTTTTGTCCTTCGGCATATCCTTTAAGGTATAGACCGCGATCCGCCTGTGAATCGCTAAATGCATCGTCATCTTTTATGGCGCTGCCCGATATCGCATCTTCCATACCAACATCATACCAGTCGGTGCTGGTCAAGGTTGGCGCGTGAGTATAAGGATCAATCTGACATCCGCTAACCAGTAAAGCCAACAAGGGGGCGATAAACTTTTTCATCATTTCTTTCTCCTTTTTCAAAGCATAGCGGATTGTTTTCAAAGGGAGTGTAAATTTATCTATACAGAAGTAAGGGTTGAAATCGCGACTAAATTGCCTGTGTAAATAAAAATGTACGAAATATGGATTGAAAACTTTACTTTATGTGTTATCGTTACGTCATCCTCGCTGAGGATCAACTATCGCAAACGAGCATAAACAGGATCGCCATCATGCAAAAAGACGCGCTGAATAACGTACATATTACCGACGAACAGGTTTTAATGACTCCGGAACAACTGAAGGCCGCTTTTCCATTGAGCCTGCAACAAGAAGCCCAGATTGCTGACTCGCGTAAAACCATTTCAGATATTATCGCCGGGCGCGATCCTCGTCTGCTGGTAGTATGTGGTCCTTGTTCCATTCATGATCCGGAAACTGCTCTGGAATATGCTCGTCGATTTAAAGCCCTTGCCGCAGAGGTCAGCGATAGCCTCTATCTGGTAATGCGCGTCTATTTTGAAAAACCCCGTACCACTGTCGGCTGGAAAGGGTTAATTAACGATCCCCATATGGATGGCTCTTTTGATGTAGAAGCCGGGCTGCAGATCGCGCGTAAATTGCTGCTTGAGCTGGTGAATATGGGACTGCCACTGGCGACGGAAGCGTTAGATCCGAATAGCCCGCAATACCTGGGCGATCTGTTTAGCTGGTCAGCAATTGGTGCTCGTACAACGGAATCGCAAACTCACCGTGAAATGGCCTCCGGGCTTTCCATGCCGGTTGGTTTTAAAAACGGCACCGACGGCAGTCTGGCAACAGCAATTAACGCTATGCGCGCCGCCGCCCAGCCGCACCGTTTTGTTGGCATTAACCAGGCAGGGCAGGTTGCGTTGCTACAAACTCAGGGGAATCCGGACGGCCATGTGATCCTGCGCGGTGGTAAAGCGCCGAACTATAGCCCTGCGGATGTTGCGCAATGTGAAAAAGAGATGGAACAGGCGGGACTGCGCCCGTCTCTGATGGTAGATTGCAGCCACGGTAATTCCAATAAAGATTATCGCCGTCAGCCTGCGGTGGCAGAATCCGTGGTTGCTCAAATCAAAGATGGCAATCGCTCAATTATTGGTCTGATGATCGAAAGTAATATCCACGAGGGCAATCAGTCTTCCGAGCAACCGCGCAGTGAAATGAAATACGGTGTATCCGTAACCGATGCCTGCATTAGCTGGGAAATGACCGATGCCTTGCTGCGTGAAATTCATCAGGATCTGAACGGGCAGCTGACGGCTCGCGTGGCTTAAGAGGTTTATTATGGTTGCTGAATTGACCGCATTACGCGATCAAATTGATGAAGTCGATAAAGCGCTGCTGAATTTATTAGCGAAGCGTCTGGAACTGGTTGCTGAAGTGGGCGAGGTGAAAAGCCGCTTTGGACTGCCTATTTATGTTCCGGAGCGCGAGGCATCTATGTTGGCCTCGCGGCGCGCAGAGGCGGAAGCTCTGGGTGTACCGCCAGATCTGATTGAGGATGTTTTGCGTCGGGTGATGCGTGAATCTTACTCCAGTGAAAACGACAAAGGATTTAAAACACTTTGTCCGTCACTGCGTCCGGTGGTTATCGTCGGCGGTGGCGGTCAGATGGGACGCCTGTTCGAGAAGATGCTGACACTATCGGGTTATCAGGTGCGGATTCTGGAGCAACATGACTGGGATCGAGCGGCTGATATTGTTGCCGATGCCGGAATGGTGATTGTTAGTGTGCCAATCCACGTTACTGAGCAAGTTATCGGCAAATTACCGCCTTTACCGAAAGATTGTATTCTGGTTGATCTGGCATCAGTGAAAAATGGACCATTACAGGCCATGCTGGCGGCGCACGATGGCCCGGTACTGGGGTTACACCCGATGTTCGGCCCGGACAGCGGTAGCCTGGCAAAGCAAGTTGTGGTCTGGTGTGATGGACGTAAGCCGGAAGCATACCAATGGTTTCTGGAGCAAATTCAGGTCTGGGGCGCTCGGCTGCATCGTATTAGCGCTGTCGAGCACGATCAGAATATGGCGTTTATTCAGGCTCTGCGCCACTTTGCTACTTTTGCTTATGGGCTGCATCTGGCAGAAGAAAATGTTCAGCTTGAGCAACTTCTGGCGCTCTCTTCGCCGATTTACCGCCTTGAGCTGGCGATGGTCGGGCGACTGTTTGCTCAGGATCCGCAGCTTTATGCCGACATTATTATGTCGTCAGAGCGTAATCTGGCGTTAATCAAACGTTACTATAAGCGTTTCGGCGAGGCGATTGAGTTGCTGGAGCAGGGCGATAAGCAGGCGTTTATTGACAGTTTCCGCAAGGTGGAGCACTGGTTCGGCGATTACGCACAGCGTTTTCAGAGTGAAAGCCGCGTGTTATTGCGTCAGGCGAATGACAACCGCCAGTAATAATCCAGTGCCGGATGATTCACATCATCCGGCACCTTTTCATCAGGTTGGATCAACAGGCACTACGTTCTCACTTGGGTAACAGCCCAATACCTTCATTGAACGGGTAATTTCCCCTAACTCTTTCAATGCTTTTTGCATTTCCGCTGATTCAAGATTGGCCTGAATATCCAGATAGAACATCTCTTCCCATGGATTACCGTGAATCGGGCGTGATTCCAGACGGGTCATAATCAGATTGTGGTTGCGCAGTACCAGCAACGCTTCAACCAGCGCACCGGCTTGTTGCCCGGTCGCCATTAACAACGTGGTTTTCGCCGGAACCTGATCAGACACGTTAATGGCTTTACGCGCCAACACCACAAATCGGGTGAAGTTTTGTCGCTGATTTGCTTCAATACGCTCCAGTACCTGCAAACCGTACAAAGTGCCGCCAGCTTCGCTTCCCAACGCAGCAACATGCGGTGATTTTGCCTGTGCAACCTTTTCCATTGCCGCAGACGTACTTTCGGTATATTCAATCTTCCAGTGCGGATAACGATTAAGGAATTTGCTGCATTGCTGGAATGGCTGCGGATGGCTGTAGACCGTATTGATGGTGGATAAATCAGTAGTGCCGGAGACCAACAAACAATGGTCGATAGTTAACGTCATCTCGCCAACAATCGACAAGCTGGTATGTTGCAGCAGATCGTAAACGTCGTTTATGGCACCGGAGCTGGTATTTTCAATCGGTACGACGGCATAGTCGGCCTGGCCGGTTTCCACCTGATTAAAAATATCGGCAAATTTGGCGCAGCCACTTTCAATGAATTGCTCAAAGTGACGGGCAGCGTACTGACGAGCGGCAAGATGTGAATAGGAGCCTTTGGGGCCGAGAAAAGCGATGCGTGCTGAGTGCGGATTAATTTTATTGAGATGTTGTTGGAGCAAAGCCTGCTGAGTTAATACGGAATCTTCAATGATGAGCTGGAACAGGCGAGTAATGTAATGGGCGTCCAGATGGTGCGCTTTACCGAGCGTAATTAATCTTTCCAGTAAATCGCGTTCACGATCAATATCACGTACCGGGCGATGCGAGAGCAGTTTGGCTTTTCCCACCTCGACGGCCAGTTCGCGCCGCTCTGCGAGTAATGCTAATAATTTTTCATCCAGCGCGCTGATTTTCTCTCGCAGCGCCAGTAACGGGTTTTCCGATGTCATAGTGTTGCCTTTTTGTTATCAATAAAAAAGGCCCCCGATTTGGGAGGCCTTATTGTTCGTCTTCGCATTCTGTTTCACACGACGAAACGCCTCCCTTTCAGGGGAAGGTAAAAAAGAATGCGAAGAAAAACGGTGTGTGTTTCATGTTTGTTTCCTTAAGTGACTTTAGTACAGTACCCGTACTGTTTTCACGCTGTCAACAAAAAACGCGCCCGAAGGCGCGTTGGCGATACACTCAATATAAAGGACTACTCTTCTTCAACTTCTTCGACGAAGTTGGCGTCTTTCACCGATGTTGCGGCACGACGTGCTTCGCCTTTGTGCTGCAGTTTATTGAGCTGCCGTTCCAGCTTGTTGATCAATTCGTTAATTGCGGTGTACATATCTTCATGTTTACCACTGGCAACCAGAACGCCGTTAGGTGTATTGATTGTGGCGTCAGCAACAAACCCTTGTGGCTCTTTGGACAGAATGATATGTGGATTAATCAGATGTGTTTGCCATTTTTCCAGTTTGGCGAGACGGTCTGCGACATGTTGGCGGATGGCCGGAGTAATTTCCATTTGTTTGCTGGTAATGTTCATTGTCATAAATTTTACCTCTTGTCTTCCCGTCTTGGTGAATTCAGCATACCGTTCCTGATGTCAAAATGTGTGATGAAAATCTCATAATTTTGTCACTTTTTGTCAACGAATCTTTTTTGTGAGAAATCGCAGGAAGAGGTGTTTTTTTACTTGAGGAATATCTCAAAGCGAGCCATATTTGATGAGATCGATAGCGACTAAATCGCTTCAGTTTCACAACTGACAGAATAAAAAAACGGCAGCTCAAGGGCTGCCGTTTTGTGTTTCAGGTTTCTGTTATGTATTGCTGCTGTTTGCGGCGATGATTTTCGCTACTTTTTCAGCTTGCGCATTCATCTGCATCTGACGGTATGCATTTTCCATCAGCGGCAGCGCATCACGCGTAGCCTGGGTATCCGGGTAGTCGCGCAACATGCCTTCTACGCGGTTAACGACGGCAACCCATGCGCCACGTTCTGTATAGTACTCGGCCACGGAGTATTCATATTTCGCCAGACGATCTTTCAGGAATACCAGACGTTTGGTGGCATCGGTGGTGTACTGACTGTTCGGATAGCCGCGCACCAGTTTGGAAAAGTCACTAAACGCAGCTCGTGCATGTTGAGGATCGCGATCGCTACGATCGACGCCAAAGAACCCTTGCAGCGCACTGTCATCCAGCGCCATATTGGTCAGGCCACGCATGTACATGACATAATCGATATTCGGATGGGTCGGGTTAAGGCGAATAAAACGATCGATGGCAGCCTGTGCTAACGGCAAATCGGCGTTTTTATAGTAGGCGTAGATGAGATCCAGCTGCACCTGCTGCGAATACGGACCAAACGGATAGCGATTATCTAACGCTTCCAGTTGCGTTATTGCCTGTCTCCAGTTACCGTCCTGCAGCTTTTGTTGTGCAGTCGCGTAAATTTCATTTGGCGGATTATCAGGTACTTCTTCCTTTGACCCCGAGCAACCCGCCAAAAACAGGCTTAGTGTGGCGGCTGCCACCAGATATTTCATGCGCGTCATGACGTTTTGACTTTCCTCAAAATGTAATACGGGAGATTCTCTGTTCCTGCTCCCGGTTAAGACCAGCTACAATAGCACACTATATTAAACGGCAAAGCCGTAAAACCCCAACGATAAACGAAGAAGCAGTATATATGGCACAACGAGTACAGCTCACTGCAACGGTGTCCGAAAACCAACTCGGTCAACGCTTAGATCAGGCTTTGGCCGAAATGTTCCCGGATTATTCACGTTCGCGAATAAAAGAATGGATCCTCGACCAGCGAGTGCTGGTTAACGGCAAAGTTTGTGATAAGCCGAAAGAAAAAGTATTGGGTGGCGAGCAGGTTGCCATCAACGCTGAGATTGAAGAAGAAGCGCGTTTTGAACCGCAGGATATCCCGCTGGATATCGTCTATGAAGATGAAGACATTATTATCATTAATAAACCGCGCGACCTGGTGGTACATCCTGGCGCGGGTAACCCGGATGGCACGGTACTGAATGCGTTGCTTCATTACTATCCACCCATTGCCGATGTACCGCGTGCGGGCATCGTCCATCGTCTGGATAAAGACACCACTGGCCTGATGGTTGTGGCAAAAACCGTTCCGGCTCAGACGCGTTTAGTCGAATCTTTGCAACGGCGTGAAATTACTCGTGAGTATGAAGCGGTGGCGATTGGTCATATGACCGCAGGTGGCACGGTGGACGAGCCAATCAGTCGCCACCCGACCAAACGTACCCATATGGCGGTGCATCCGATGGGCAAACCAGCGGTGACTCACTATCGCATCATGGAACACTTCCGTGTGCACACGCGTCTGCGGTTGCGTCTGGAAACTGGACGTACGCACCAGATCCGCGTGCATATGGCCCATATCACTCATCCGCTGGTGGGCGATCCGGTTTATGGTGGCCGTCCGCGTCCGCCAAAAGGTGCTTCGGAAGCATTTATCTCCACGCTGCGTAAGTTTGACCGCCAGGCGCTACATGCAACCATGCTGCGTCTTTATCACCCGATCTCCGGCATCGAAATGGAATGGCATGCGCCTATTCCACAAGATATGGTGGAGCTGATTGAGGTGATGCGCGCCGATTTCGAAGAACATAAGGATGAAGTGGACTGGTTATGAGTAAGCTGATTGTCCCGCAGTGGCCGCTGCCAAAGGGTGTTGCGGCTTGTAGCTCTACTCGTATCGGCGGCGTGAGCTTGCCCCCGTATGACTCGCTCAACCTCGGTGCCCATTGTGGCGATAACCCGGATCACGTTGAGGAGAATCGCAAGCGACTTTTTGCTGCGGGCAATTTGCCTTCTAAACCGGTCTGGCTTGAGCAGGTACACGGCAAAGATGTGCTTAAGCTTACTGGCGAACCTTATGCCTCAAAACGAGCAGATGCCTCTTATAGCAATACGCCTGGCACGGTTTGCGCAGTGATGACTGCCGACTGCCTCCCTGTGCTGTTTTGCAATCGAGCGGGAACGGAAGTCGCCGCCGCTCATGCTGGCTGGCGTGGACTGTGCGCAGGCGTGCTGGAAGAGACAGTTTCCTGTTTTGCTGATAATCCGGAAAATATTCTCGCCTGGTTAGGGCCGGCAATTGGTCCACGCGCGTTCGAAGTGGGGGCGGAGGTTCGCGAGGCGTTTATGGCAGCAGACGCCAAAGCGAGTACAGCTTTCATTCAGCATGGTGATAAGTATCTGGCGGATATTTATCTGCTTGCCCGGCAGCGTCTGGCGAGCGTTGGTGTTGAACAAATTTTCGGCGGCGACCGTTGTACATATACGGAAAATGAGACTTTCTTCTCTTATCGTCGCGACAAGACCACCGGGCGTATGGCAAGTTTCATTTGGCTGATATAACCTAAAGAATCAAGACGATCCGGTACGCGTGATTTTCTTTTCACATTAATCTGGTCAATAACCTTGAATAATTGAGGGATGACCTCATTTAATCTCCAGTAGCAACTTTGATCCGTTATGGGAGGAGTTATGCGTCTGGATCGTCTTACTAATAAATTCCAGCTTGCTCTTGCCGATGCCCAATCACTTGCACTCGGGCACGACAACCAATTCATCGAACCACTTCATTTAATGAGCGCCCTGCTGAATCAGGAAGGGGGTTCGGTTAGTCCTTTGTTAACATCAGCTGGCATAAATGCTGGCCAGTTGCGCACAGATATCAATCAGGCATTAAATCGTTTACCGCAGGTTGAAGGTACTGGTGGTGATGTCCAGCCATCACAGGATCTGGTGCGCGTTCTTAATCTTTGCGACAAGCTGGCGCAAAAACGTGGTGATAACTTTATCTCGTCAGAACTGTTCGTTCTGGCGGCACTTGAGTCTCGCGGCACGCTGGCCGACATCCTGAAAGCAGCAGGGGCGACCACCGCCAACATTACTCAAGCGATTGAACAAATGCGTGGAGGTGAAAGCGTGAACGATCAAGGTGCTGAAGACCAACGTCAGGCTTTGAAAAAATATACCATCGACCTTACCGAACGAGCCGAACAGGGCAAACTCGATCCGGTGATTGGTCGTGATGAAGAAATTCGCCGTACCATTCAGGTGCTGCAACGTCGTACTAAAAATAACCCGGTACTGATTGGTGAACCCGGCGTCGGTAAAACTGCCATCGTTGAAGGTCTGGCGCAGCGTATTATCAACGGCGAAGTGCCGGAAGGGTTGAAAGGCCGCCGGGTACTGGCGCTGGATATGGGCGCGCTGGTGGCTGGGGCGAAATATCGCGGTGAGTTTGAAGAACGTTTAAAAGGCGTGCTTAACGATCTTGCCAAACAGGAAGGCAACGTCATCCTGTTTATCGACGAATTACATACCATGGTCGGCGCGGGTAAAGCCGATGGCGCAATGGACGCCGGAAACATGCTGAAACCGGCGCTGGCGCGTGGTGAATTGCACTGCGTAGGTGCCACGACGCTTGACGAATATCGCCAGTACATCGAAAAAGATGCTGCGCTGGAACGTCGTTTCCAGAAAGTGTTTGTTGCCGAGCCTTCTGTTGAAGATACCATTGCGATTCTGCGTGGCCTGAAAGAACGTTACGAATTGCACCACCATGTGCAAATTACTGACCCGGCAATTGTTGCAGCGGCGACGTTGTCTCATCGCTACATTGCTGACCGTCAGCTGCCGGATAAAGCCATCGACCTGATCGATGAAGCAGCATCCAGCATTCGTATGCAGATTGACTCAAAACCAGAAGAACTCGACCGACTCGATCGTCGTATCATCCAGCTCAAACTGGAACAACAGGCGTTAATGAAAGAGTCTGATGAAGCCAGTAAAAAACGCCTGGATATGCTCAACGAAGAACTGAGCGACAAAGAACGTCAGTACTCCGAGTTAGAAGAAGAGTGGAAAGCAGAGAAGGCATCGCTTTCTGGTACGCAGACCATTAAAGCGGAACTGGAACAGGCGAAAATCGCTATTGAACAGGCTCGCCGTGTGGGGGACCTGGCGCGGATGTCTGAACTGCAATACGGCAAAATCCCGGAACTGGAAAAGCAACTGGAAGCCGCAACGCAGCTCGAAGGCAAAACTATGCGTCTGTTGCGTAATAAAGTGACCGACGCCGAAATTGCTGAAGTGCTGGCGCGTTGGACGGGGATTCCGGTTTCTCGCATGATGGAAAGCGAGCGCGAAAAACTGCTGCGTATGGAGCAAGAACTGCACCATCGCGTCATTGGTCAGAACGAAGCGGTTGATGCGGTATCTAACGCTATTCGCCGTAGCCGTGCGGGGTTGGCGGATCCAAATCGCCCGATTGGTTCATTCCTGTTCCTCGGCCCAACGGGTGTGGGGAAAACAGAGCTTTGTAAGGCGCTGGCGAACTTTATGTTTGATAGCGACGAGGCGATGGTCCGTATAGATATGTCCGAGTTTATGGAGAAACACTCGGTGTCTCGTTTGGTTGGTGCGCCTCCGGGATATGTCGGTTATGAAGAAGGTGGCTACCTGACCGAAGCTGTGCGTCGTCGTCCGTATTCCGTCATCCTGCTGGATGAAGTGGAAAAAGCGCATCCGGATGTCTTCAACATTCTGTTGCAGGTACTGGATGATGGTCGTCTGACTGACGGGCAGGGGAGAACGGTCGACTTCCGTAATACGGTTGTCATTATGACCTCTAACCTCGGTTCCGATTTGATTCAGGAACGCTTCGGTGAACTGGATTATGCGCACATGAAAGAGCTGGTGCTCGGTGTGGTAAGCCATAACTTCCGTCCGGAATTCATTAACCGTATTGATGAAGTGGTGGTCTTCCATCCGCTGGGTGAACAGCACATTGCCTCGATTGCGCAGATTCAGTTGAAACGTCTGTACAAACGTCTGGAAGAACGTGGTTATGAAATCCACATTTCTGACGAGGCGCTGAAACTGCTGAGCGAGAACGGTTACGATCCAGTCTATGGTGCACGTCCTTTGAAACGTGCTATCCAGCAGCAGATCGAAAACCCGCTGGCACAGCAAATACTGTCTGGTGAATTGGTTCCGGGTAAAGTGATTCGCCTGGAAGTTAATGAAGACCGGATTGTCGCCGTCCAGTAAATGATAAAACGAGCCCTTCGGGGCTCGTTTTTGTCTATAAGTTAGACGGAAAAGACTATATTTAAGATGTTTTGCCTGAAAAATGAGCGAACGATAAAGTTTTTATATTTTTCGCTTGTCAGGCCGGAATAACTCCCTATAATGCGCCACCACTGACACGGAACAACGGCAAACACGCCGCCGGGTCAGCGGGGTTCTCCTGAGAACTCCGGCAGAGAAAGCAAAAATAAATGCTTGACTCTGTAGCGGGAAAGCGTATTATGCACACCCCGCGCCGCTGAGAAAAAGCGAAGCGGCACTGCTCTTTAACAATTTATCAGACAATCTGTGTGGGCACTCGAAGATACGGATTCTTAACGTCGCAAGACGAAAAA
>OIEX01000121.1_pt1 | contig 54600 bp, 42 predicted proteins | sample 1581911 | NCBI WGS metagenome assembly OIEX01 (sample SAMN07977761, study PRJEB24534) | human gut metagenome | reverse complement strand
AAAATTTACTACCCCTAGGGGTAGTAAGGGACAAAGAAATACCAGAGCTAGTTTAATTCTAACTCTGGTATTAGGTCCAACTTTGTGGGGTCACCTTACTTTTAAGCATCACCCGTAAAATTTTGTTTTCAGCTCGGTAATTAGTTCAAATATTTTTTATGTAAATTCTTTTTATCCTTAGTTTCCATAAATGACTTATCCACAAAAATTATTGGGTATAAATATATAAGGAGGAATTTATGGATGTTTTTTTGGTAGCAACTAGATTAATATTAGCAGCGATACTGGGAGCTGTAATTGGAATAGAGAGAGAAATCAAGAATAGGGCTGCGGGTTTTAGAACTCACATTATTGTTAGTGTTGGGGCGTGTTTGATTATGCTTATTGGAATTGACGGTATTGGTAAGTTTTCATCTGACACTGCCAGGGACACTGCGAGGATTGCGGGACAAGTTATAAGCGGTATTGGTTTTTTGGGTGCTGGTACTATTCTTCAAAAAAAGAATGCAGTGACAGGATTAACTACGGCTGCGACTTTGTGGCTATCTGCGGCGATTGGGCTTGCGGTAGGAATTGGATATTACGAAGGGGCAATCATTGCGACTGTGATTTGTCTTGTAACTTTGATTTCACTCAATAAAATCAGTGATTTAATCAACAAGAAAACTATAAAATCATATTCAATGATTTTCGATACTTATAATTTTAATCAAGATAGTTTTTATGAATTTACTTCAAAAGAAGGTGTTGAAATTAGAAAACTAGATATTATTGACGAGGAAATGGATGACAAATCTATGATTGAGGTGACTTTTTCTTTTAATAAAAATTATGATATTGACGGATTTTTCAAAAAATTAAAGTCAGAATATAATTTGCAATCTGTAAAATCGGTTGATGATGAGGGGTAGATTTATGAATAGAATTAAAAAACTTTTTCCATATTTAATGGTTAATATAATCTGTTTTTATTTGTTGACAATGCTTGTGAAAGATACGGGCAGTGGAATGTTTATTTTATTATTTGCAATCCCTATTATAACTTTTGTGAATGCAATAATGTGTGGAAAGAAGAATTCTTTTGACATTCTGTATCCTCTTTTAGTTATGGTGATTTTCGTGCCTTACGTGATTATTTATATGAATGAAAGTGCCACGATTTATATATTTATTTACGGGGCGATTTCATTGATGGGATGTTTCGTAGGTAGCAGATTGAAATAATCCTCGGAGAAAATGATGAACTGGATTAATAGTTTCGAGCTTGTATGCTATTTTATTGTATTTATCTTGGTTGTCGATATTTTGAAAAGCAAAAACTACAGGGAGCTTGGTCTTTTGATTTCGGGGGCATTAGCTGGGTTTTGCTTGGAACTTTTGGCAGTGAGATTTACAGATATTTATCATTATAGCAATGATTTTTTCATAAGTATTGGTTTTTATCCGTATCAGTTTCCTTTTTTCGGAGGTTTGATGTGGGGAGGAATCAGCGTGTGTGCGCTTAGAATCGCAAACAAGTTTTCAATCAGCAATGTAATGAAGGCTTTGTTGAGTGGTTGGTTAATTGTGAGCATGGATTTGCTTTTGGATGTAGTGGCCATAAGGTTAAACGGAGGCTTCTGGGTGTGGGATGGACGCCCAATCACTCTTGATATCAATCATCATATGTTCATGAGCGTAATTTGGGTAAATTTTTTGGGATATATGTTTGAAGTGCCAGCAATTATTTTTATGACTTTGAAACAATGGGACAAATCTTCTGACAAATCAGATTTTAGTATTGCAAAATCACTGTTGATAGGAATTTGTGGAGTATTGTTCGTGGCAATCGCAAGTGCAATTTCTCTCGTTTTAGATAAAATAACTGATGAATGGTTTTCGTGCATTGCATTTTTGTTGATTTGGATTTTTGTTTTTATAAAATTGATATCAATTTTAATTAGTCATCACAAATCAATTACGTTCAAAAACAAAAAGGATTGGTCACTATTTATTTTCTGGTTTAGTATATATGTTTATTGTATTGCTGCGCTTTTTAATCTTAATATTATGAGTGCCAATTTTTTATACGCGTTTTTTACATTTTTCATTATGATAATGACGTTGGTTTTGAGTTTGATAGATATTGAAAATAATCATTAGGCATCTACAATGTAGGTGCTTTTATTGTGCCCAAATTTACCATTTCTATCACAAATTGGGTATAAATAATACAACGAAAGTATACATGAGTTTATTATGAGAAAATCTATAATTTCTAGAACAATCAAGACTGCTTTGGCTTCACTTTTGGCGATAATTGTGTCGCAGGAACTTTCTCTTGAATTTGCAGCTGCGGCGGGAATTATTGCGATATTAAATGTGTTTGATACGAGAAAAGCTACGATTGAAGGTGGATTGAAGAGAACTTTGTCCGCAATAATTGCTCTATTAATTGGAGGTTTCTTATTTGAAAAAATAGGATACAAAACTTGGGTTTTCGGATTGTATTTGCTTTTATTTGTGCCTGTGTCTTTTTTATTGAAGATAGAGCTGGGACTTGGTCCTTCAAGTGTAATTGTGACTCATTTATTAGCTTTCGGAAAAATTGATGCAGCGATTATTTTGAATGAAATGGCTCTTGTGTTTATAGGGACGGGATTTGCGATGTTGACCAATTTCTACGCGCCTACTAGACAGGACAAATTAAACAGGTTGATCGAAAGCATCGATGACGATATGAAGTTTATATTGAATTTGTTCGGAGAATCTCTTGTTCAAAACTTGGATGTGAAGTTGTATGAGGACAAGATTTCAGAGCTTGAAGCAGACATCGACAGGGCTATTGATATTGCGATTATTGAGAATGACAATTTGTTTGAAAACAGCAGGGATTTGCTTTTCGATTTGCGTTTGAGAGAAAGGGAGATGGATTTGTTGCAAGAAATGTATGATGATTTGAGGACGATTCCGCCGGAATATTCAGACGGCAAATATATTTCTGATATTTTAATTCAAGCATCCCAAAATTTAACTAAACGTGAGGATATGATTAAATTGAAAGAGAGAATAGATTTTCTCAAAAATCATTACCACATGATGAAGCTTCCAGATACCCACGAGGAATTTGCAATTCGTTCGGCGATTTTTCAAGTGTTTCGAAGTCTGGATCAATTTATAGACGTTAGCAATCAAATTACGAAAAGACCAAATAATAAAATTAGGATAAAAACAAGAGGGTGATTATATGTGTGAAGAAAAAAATGAAGAACTGATTTTCAAAGAAAAACTCGACGAAACTGTGGAAAGTTTCGGCAAGGGTAGCCAAGAAGGAGCGAAGGTGTCTATCAGAAATTGTCAGGATTTTTTTGGGTGTGTGTCGATTAGTCACCAAAAACAAATCGCACAAGCTTTTGAAATTGACGAAAAATACATCAAGACGATTATAAAATTCATTCCATCTATCAAAGAATCCAAGGTTGAATACGAGATAGTGTGCTGTTCGGGACCGAGATGTGCGAAGAACGGCTCAATGGAAGTGTTGAAGACTGTGAAAAAAGAGCTTGCCATGGATTTTAATGAAACATCTGCTGATGGGAAAATCCGACTTAGAACGCAAAATTGTTTCAAAAAATGCAAAGACGGGCCAAATATTATGATTAACGGAAAATTTTATCATCACATGAATGCAGAAAAAACAAAAGAAGTTCTTGAAAAAATAAAATAGCTATTCTATCTTCTTTTATTTATTAAAAGGGGTATAATCAATTTGGGTGATTTTATGAAAATTTTGAAGGTTTTGTCAGTAATTATATTAGTTTTTATTGTTACATTTTCGATTAATAAATTCATGCTGTCAATAGAAAGAAACAAGATAGTTGGTTACGGAGAAAAAATAGAAATAAAAGGGAAAAATATTAATATTGTTGAGAAGGGGTTGGAGAATAATCAGGTTGTCATCATAGATCCAGGTTATGGAACTACTGCGCCCGGACTTGATTTTATGCCGCTTATGGATGAGCTTTCCCAAACTTACCATGTCATTGCGATTGAGCCTTTTGGATATGGCGATTCGGACACAATTGGAAGCCCAAGAACAGTTGAAAATATAACAGACGAGCTTCATCAAGTCATTCAAAAATTGGGATACACGAAATATATTTTGTGTTCGCATTCGATTTCTGGAGTTTATTCGTTATATTATTTGGACAAATACCAAGACGAGGTTACAGGATTTATTGGAATGGATACATCGGTTCCGAATCAATTGGAGTACACTGGCAATACTTTTCTTCCGATTTTGAGAAAATGGTCAAACAAACTTGGCCTGATTAGAATTGCATCCAGAATCCATCCCGAATGGTTCATGGCGAATAATCAATACTATACAGATGAAACAAAATCACAAATCAGATACAGATTATATAGGGATTTTGCAAATGTTGATAATTTGGATGAAGGAAGACATTTCGCTGACAATTGGAACAAAATTAAAGATTTGCATTATCCAAGAGATATCAAAAAGATTTTCTTTCTAACGAAAAAAGAAGACAAGGACAAGGACTGGAGATACATCGAAACACAAAATGCTTTTGAAAAAATAACGGTAAAATATATTTGATGGATGGAAGTCATTATATTTTCAGGGATAATTTCATGAAAATGTCACAAATTATAAGAGAAAGTTTCTAACAAAAGGGATTAAATATTATGATTAAATAGATTTATGTGTGTTTACATCACATAGGTCTATTTTTTAACAAAATATATTTGACAAGACATATTATCGAAATTATAATTAACGTATCAAATATTGATTATTCAACAAACGGAGGTAAAAATGAAATTATCAGATGAATTGAAATCAAAAAATATAAATTTTAAAAACAGAATTGTGATGCCACCAATGGCAACTGCAAAGGCTGATAAAAACGGACATGTTACAGAAGAAATTTTACATTATTACGAAGACAAGACGAAAAACAAATTATTTTCTACTGTAATTATCGAACATTGTTTTGTGGATGTTTTGGGAAAAGCTAGCAAAAACCAAACATCCATAGCAGATGATTCTACAATAGATGGGATGAAAAAACTTGCAAATCTTGTAAAATCTAATGACTCAAATGTAGTGTTGCAAATTTCTCACGCTGGTAGTTCTGCTAGTGAAGCAGTTATCGGAAAAAAACCTGTAGCACCATCAGCTATCAAAAATCCATCCAAATCTACAACAGAGATTCCGAGAGAACTTACTGTTGAAGAAATAGAACAAATTATTGAAAAATTTGTCGACGCAGCAGTTAGAGCAAAAAAAGCAGGATTTGATGGAGTGGAAATCCATTCTGCTCATGGATATTTGTTGAATCAATTTTTGTCACCAATTACCAATAAAAGAACTGACGAATACGGTGGAGATATCGATGGAAGAATCAAAATCCATTTGGAAATTATTAGAAAAATCAGAGAAAAAGTAGGCGAAAATTATCCAATTTTCATAAGAATGGGAGCTGGAGATTACCTCGAAGGTGGATTATCAACAGAAGACAGCATACACGCAGCCCAAGAATTCGTAAAAGCTGGTGTAGATGTGCTGGATATTTCCGGTGGAATGTGCATGTTCTCAATTGATGATCAAAGAGCGGGCTTCTTCGATTTTCTATCCAAACCAATTTATGAAAACGTAGATGTTCCCGTGATTTTGACTGGTGGAGTGAAGACGGGAGAAGATGTAGAAGATATATTGAATCGCGGAGTGTGTGATTTGGTCGGAGTCGGAAGATCTGTATTCAAAGATTCTAACTGGATTGAAAATGAAATCAAACCTCTTATATAAGCAAATATGAAATTACACAATTTAGAATCTATTGAAAAAAGTTGCAGTAAATATCGAGCTGGTTTTGATTTATAAATTAAAAAATTCTATAAAAAATAGAAAAATTATTGACACTAAAAATAAAAATTAAGCGGAATGTAAAGCTCACATTCCGCTTAAAATTTTTTAAATTATTAAGTGCTATTATTATGTCACAAGCACAAATTATTTTGTTTCATCACCCAAATGTTTTAATTTGTCCACTTGATCTTCTCTACCAAGGACAATCAACACATCTCCAATTTGGAAAGTGTGGTTTACTGGTGGGTTGAAAATCATTTTATTATCTTCAATTGTTTTAATTGCAAGTACAATCAAACCTGTTTTATTTGGAATTTGAGCTTCAATTAAATTTTTGTTTTCAAGATATGATCCGCTTTTAACCACAACTTCTTCCAAATCAAGCTCGACATCGCCGATTCTTGTAACCACATCTAAAAAAGAAATAATATTAGGCTTGGTCATCAAAGAAGCCATTCTTTTGCCGCTGATTTCTACAGCAGACAATGTTTTGTTGGCGCCTACTTTCATCAACTTTTCGCTTCCTGATTTAGTAATAGCATTGGCTATTATATAGATATTTTTGTTGAGATTTCTTGCAGTTAACACAGTAACGATATTGTCTACTTCAGAATCCAATGTCGATACAAGACCCTTCGCTCTTTCGATTCCTGCATGTTCCAAAACTTCTTCTTCAGTTGACATGCCTTCCACGACTAAAATATCGTGGTGACTGTAATCATCAAGGTCTTCACGTTTGTCCGTAATAACAACAAAATTCAAATTTTGATCGATAAATTTATTTATAATTACTTCTGCTAATTCGCCAGAACCGCAAATAATGTAATGATCGTTGAGTGAGGCTATTTTCTTTTCCATTTTACTTCCCTTCCAAAAATCTTTAACTTTTCCTTCTACAAACATAGCAACAACCGTAGTGAATGCGTATCCGACGATGCCGACACCTAAAAATATCATAATTATCGAGAAAAGCTCGGACCAACTACTTGTAGTACCAATCTCTCCGAAGCCAACAGTTGAGATGGTTATAACCGTCATGTATAATGCATCTATAAAATCGACTTTTAACAAAAACATGTAGCCAACAACACCTACGATTAATAAAAGTGCAAATGCATATAAAATAAATTTAAGCTTCCTTTTTTCTTCCATAAGTCACACCTCGTTTCTTCAATTATAATATAATTCAAAACAAAAAACTATTAATTTTAGATTAATTGAAACCACCTAAGAATCCTAGAATTTTAAAAAAGTGTTGTGAAAACAAAATAAATTTTCTGGTATTTTTGATAGACAATGATATTGCAATGTAGTGTATGAAATTGTTTGTTATTTTTTTATGTTTTAATGGTGCAAATTATGAGCAGCTGTGATATAATATATTGTAAATTATTTTAGTGGGGGCAAAATAATGAGCGTTATTGATATTTCAATAAATTTCATAAAAAAGCTTTTTGATTTGAGATTTACAAATCACGATCTAAGCCTTATCAATAAATTGAGAGGCAAATTGAGAGCTATTTTTGCGTCCAATAAAAAAGTGTATATTTGTCAAAAAATTTAGGAGAATTCTATCTAGAATTCTCTATTTTTTTATTTTAGGAGGGTATTATGGAAAAATTATATGAAGGTAAGGCAAAAGAAGTTTATTCAACAGAAAAGGCTGATGAATATATCATCAGATACAAGGATGATGCAACAGCTGGTAATGGTGAAAAGAAAGCTACAATTGCAGGTAAAGGTGAACTTAACTTGGCAATCACTACTATGATTTTTGAAATGCTTGAAAAAAATGGCATCAAAACTCACTACATCGAAACAATCAACAACACTGATATGAGAGTTAAAAAAGTTACTATCATGCCACTTGAAGTTATCGTTAGAAACATCACTGCAGGTTCTTTTGCAAAAAGATACGGAGTTGAAGAAGGAAGAGTTTTGAATCAACCAACTTTCGAATTATCTTACAAAGATGATGATTTGGGAGATCCATTGATGTGTGAAGATCACGCAATTGCTCTTGGTGTTATCACAAAAGAAGAATACGACTATTTGAGAAAAGAAACTTTGAAAATAAACGAATTATTAAAAGAATTTTTCTTAAAAATTAACTTAAAATTAGTTGACTTCAAAATCGAATTTGGTAAGACTGACGACGGACAAATTTTATTAGCTGACGAAATCAGCCCTGACACTTGCAGATTGTGGGACAAAGATACTAACAAAAAATTAGACAAAGATATTTTCAGACGAGATTTGGGAGATTTGACAGAAGGCTACAAAGAAGTTCTAAATAGAATGAGAGGCTAGGATGTGTGGAGTTATAGGGATATATTCTAAGTCCGAAGTTAATAAGAAATTATTTTTCGGACTTAACTCCTTACAACACAGAGGACAAGAATCCTGTGGTATCACCGTTAGTAACGGTGAAAACCTACATAGAGAAAAAGGCATGGGACTTGTTATCGATGTGTTTAAGGAAGAAAATTTGAATAATTTAGTTGGTAATATTGGGATAGGACATGTGAGATATTCGACAGCTGGTGGTTCTCACGATTACAACACTCAACCATTGATGGCTTTTGCCAAGGGAATCGAAATGAGTTTGGCTCACAATGGAAATCTTATCAACCATCAAATTTTAAGGACAAGACTTGAAGAAGATGGTGTTATGTTCCAAACAGCGATTGACAGTGAAGTTATTTTGTTTTTGATTGCTAGATATTACAAAGGAGATATCGTCGAAGCTATCAAAAAAACAATGAAACTTATCAAAGGAGCTTATGCTATTGTGTTGTGCTTGAAGGATAAGCTTGTAGCATTTCGTGATCCTTTGGGAATTAGACCTCTTGTTATGGGAAAAAATGACGAGGATGTTGTGTTCGCATCAGAAAATGCAGCAGTAGAAATCGTCGGAGCAACTGAAATCAGAGATGTAAAACCAGGAGAAATAATTGTCGTAGACAAGGAAGGAATAAATTCTTCGATGTATACAACAGAAGGATCTCCACGTCATTGTTTCTTCGAATATGTGTATTTTGCAAGAGAAGACGCTACGTTGGATGGAACAAATGCGTACAATTTTAGAAGAAGATGCGGAGAATCTTTGTCACAAGAATCTCCATGTGATGTTGATTTGGTAGTTCCAGTTCCAGATTCAGGTATTCCATCAGCGATTGGCTACGCGCAAAAAGCAGGAATTCCTTACGCACAAGGTTTGGTAAAAAATAGATATATGGGAAGAACTTTCATCAAACCAACTCAAGCTGAAAGAGAAATGGCGGTTAAATTGAAATTAAATCCTTTGAGACATGTATTAAAAGGAAAGAGAATTGTACTTATAGATGATTCCATTGTAAGAGGAACTACAAGCGCTAATTTGATTCAACGAATTAGAGAAGCTGGTGCGACAGAAGTTCACATGAGAATTACATCGCCACCTGTCAAATTCCCTTGCTATTACGGAATTGACACTCCTTCAAGAAAGCATTTGATTGCAGCGAACATGGATATCGAAGCTATTCGAGAAAAAATCGGCGCAGATAGTTTGGCGTTTATTTCGATGGAAGGAATGATAAAATCGAGCAGTGACAAACACGACAAATTCTGCAAGGCTTGTTTCGATGGCGATTATCCTGTGGATCCAATAGTTATATAGGTGATTAAATGAATATTGCAGTTTTTATTTCAGGTACTGGTACCAATTTGAAAGCTCTGTTAGATGCGAAAAAAGAAAATTATTTCAAAAGCGACATTGTCGTTGTGGTTAGTAACAAAAATGCAGCTGGTCTTGATTTTGCGAGAGAGTTCAACGTGGATACTTTAGTTTCAAAAGATGATGAAGAAATCATCAAATGTTTAAAATCAAAAAACGTAGATTTAATTGTGTTGGCAGGTTTCTTGCCTAAAATTTCAAAGAGAATTATAAATGAGTTTACAATTGTAAATATCCATCCATCATTGCTTCCAAAATACGGTGGCAAAGGATGTTATGGAATCCATGTTCACGAAAAAGTTTTTGCTAATAAGGAAAAGACTAGCGGTGCGACTGTGCATTTCGTGAATGAAAAATTAGATGATGGAGATATTTTGCTCCAAAGATCTGTGGATATTTCTGATTGTAAATCGGAAGATGAGATAGCAAAGAAAGTTTTGAAAATAGAACATGGCATTTTGAAAGATGCTATTAAAAAATTGGAGGAGAGTTCATGCGCGCGTTAATTTCACTTACGGATAAGACTGATGTAGCTAAATTAGCAAAAAGTTTACAAGAATTGGGATATGAAATCATATCTACTGGTGGTACTTACAAGGAAATCGAAAAATCTGGAGTAAATGTAATAGACATTTCCAAGGTTACAAATTTCCCTGAAATTTTGCAAGGCAGAGTGAAGACTTTGTCCCCATACGTTCACGGTGGAATTTTGTACAAAAGAGATAACGAAGAACACAAGAAAACTGTAGAAGAATTGAACATTAAACCAATCGACATTGTTGTTGTTAATTTGTACGATTTTCAAAACGCATTGAAAACTGGAGACCACGACAACATCGTTGAAAACATCGATATCGGTGGACCAACTTTGATAAGAAGTGCTGCGAAAAATTACAAGGATGTTTTGGTTGTAACGGATCCTTCTGATTACGACGAACTTATCGACAGATTGAAAAACGACAACATAGACATCACTTACAGAGAAAAATTAGCGATGAAGGCTTTTAGTTTGACAGCATACTACGATTCTGTTATTTCAAGATATTTCCAAGAACAAGTTGGAGAACGCAGCAAATACAGAACTTTTGGTTTCAAAAAAGAAGACGAACTTAGATACGGAGAAAACTCACATCAAAGTGCAAATCTTTACATAGATCCATTTGTAAATGGCAAATTGACTGATTGCGAAGTCATTCACGGTAAAGCAATGAGCTTCAACAATTACAACGATTTGAACGTTGCAGTGGAATTGGCTGACGAATTGGGAGCAAATTCTTGTGTTGCATTGAAGCACCAATCTCCATGTGGAGTTGCAATTGCAAACAGCGTTTCTGAAGCGTACCACAAGGCATACTTGGCAGATTCAACTTCGATTTTCGGTGGAATCATCGCCATCAATGGAGTTGTGGATGAAAAATGTGCCGACGAAATGAGCCAAATTTTCTTGGAAATTATCGCTGCGAAAGATTTCGACGAAAAAGCGCTTGAAATTTTGACTAAAAAGAAAAACATCAGACTTGTTAAGATAAAATTTGACAACGATTCAGTAAAAGAAGACATTAAGTATTTGAATGGAAAAGTTTTAATCCAAGACAAAGATTTCGGCGTTGACGAATACAACGTAGTTACTGACGAAAAACCAAGTGATGAAGACAAGAAAGATTTGGAATTTGCCATGAAAGTGGTTAAATTCACAAAATCAAATGCAATTGTACTTGCAAAAGATTCTCACACTTTGGGAATTGGTGGAGGCCAAACATCTAGAATTTGGGCGTTGGAAAACATCGCTAATAACCATCCAGACGTTGATTTTACTGGATGCGTATTGGCATCAGATGCATTCTTCCCATTTTCTGACTGCGTAGAATTTGCACACAAATTGGGAGTAAAAGCTATTATTCAACCAGGTGGAAGCATCAAAGACCAAGACTCCATCGACAAATGCAATGAGTACGGAATTAGCATGGTGTTCACAAAAAACAGACATTTCAAACATTAAAATTAGGAGGTTTTATGAAAATTTTAGTTGTAGGTTCAGGTGGAAGAGAGTTTGCACTTGGACGCAAAATAAAATCTTTTGATGAAAGTAGGAAAATTTTCTTCGCCCCAGGAAATGCTGGAACTGAAAGTATCGGAGAAAACATAGATATTCAAGCAGACGATTTAAATGGACTTCTTGAATTTGCAAAGATTAATAATATTGACTATACAGTTGTAGGCCCTGAAAATCCATTGTGTGATGGAATTTCAGATTTGTTCGAAAAAAATGGTCTCAAAATATTTGGGCCTGTAAAAGAAGCTGCGGAATTTGAAAATTCAAAATCATTTACGAAAAAATTCTTGGAAAAATACGACATCAAAACAGCGAAGTATTTGGAAAGCAAAGATTATGATGAGTCTTATGATTTTGCAAATAAATTGTTGGAAGAAAATGGCAAAGTTGTCGTTAAAAGAGACGGACTTGCAGCTGGAAAAGGTGTCTACATTGTAGATAATTCTGATGATTTGAAGAAAATATTAAAAGATGTACTAGAAAAAGACAACATGGTTGTCATAGAACAATTCCTCGACGGATTTGAGATGAGTTTGTTGTGTTTCACTGATTCGAAGACGATTCTTCCACTTCCAACTGCGAAGGATCACAAGAAAATTTTCGAAAGAGAAACGGGAGCAAATACTGGCGGTATGGGAACTTACGCTCCAAATGTCGAAGCAGAAGTGTTCGTAGATAAAATCAAAAATAGCGTATTGGATAAAATTCTCACAGGATTAAAAGAAGAAAACATTGATTTTAGAGGATTGTTATTCATTGGATTTATGATAACAGACGATGGAATTTACGTTTTGGAATTCAACGCAAGATTTGGAGATCCCGAAACTCAAGTTGTGCTTGAACTTATCGACAATGATTTGCTGGATATTATGATGAAAACAAGTGAAGGAAAATTATCCGATGTCGATTTGAAAATAAATGACAACAAGGCGCTTTGCATTGTACTAAGTGCTGGTGGATATCCAGAAAGTTACGACAAGAATGATGAGATTACAATTTCTGATATGGATAGTTATGTTTTTCATGCAGGAACGAAAAAAGTTGACGGCAAAATCGTCACAAATGGCGGTCGTGTGTTAAATATTGTAAATTATAAAAAGAATTTCGATGATGTTATTAAGGCTTGTTATGAAGATATAGAAAAGGTGGATTTTAAAAACATGTATCACAGAACTGATATTGGTCCTAGAGTTAAAAGAGTTTATGTCAGAAAAAAAGACGAATACGATTATGAATCTAAGGAAAAGAAAAAGCAAATTGAAAACTTACTTGGAATTGATTTGGATAAATTCGTAATTTACAAGAGATACGATTTGGAAATTAGTGACGATAATTTGAAAAAAATTGTCGACACAGTTCTTAGCGAAAAATCTGTAGATGATGTGTTCTACGGAGAAGATGCGTTGAAATTACAAGCTGACATGAAAAACGCAATCGCTGTGGAATATTTGCCAGGACAATTTGACCAAAGAAAACAAGGTGTGCTTGACACAGTGAGCTTGATTTTGGATGAAGATGTCGACTGCAAGACTTCGACAGTTTACGAAATCGAAGGCGCTAGCAAACAAGATTTGGCAAAAATCGAAAAATATTTGGTAAATCCAGTTGACAGTCACAAGGTTAATTTGCTTGGAATTCCAACAACTTTGAAACAAGAAAATCCAAAGAATTTGGAAAATGAAACTTACACGAATTTCAGAAATATGAAGGATGACGAGCTTCAAAAATTTGTCGACGAACATTCATTGGCGATGAATGACGAAGATTTGAAATGCATCAGAGATTATTTCAAATCAGAAGACAGGGATCCAAACGAAACAGAAATCAAGATTTTGGATACTTATTGGTCAGATCACTGTAGACACACAACTTTTAACACTTTCTTGGATATTGAATTCAATGCAAAGACCAAACTTGACGAAGCAATTCACAACAGTTTTGAAGAATATTTGAAAGTTAGAGAAGAATTAAATATAGAAAAGCCAATCAATCTTATGAGTTTCGGAACGATTTTATCCAAATACATGAGAAGCAAAAACGAGTTTGATGATTTGGAAATTTCATCAGAAATCAACGCTTGTTCTGTAAAAATCAAAGTTCGTGTAGAAGTAAATGGCGTTGAAGAAACAAGAGATTATTTGTTGATGTTCAAAAACGAAACACACAATCACCCAACAGAAATCGAACCATTCGGTGGTGCAAGCACTTGCTTGGGTGGAGCAATCAGAGACCCACTAAGCGGTAGAGCATTTGTCTACCAAGCCATGAGAATCACAGGAGCGGGCAATCCTCTTACTTCATTGGAAGATACGATGGACGGCAAGCTTCCTCAAATTAAAATTACACAAGAAGCTGCGAAGGGATATTCTTCTTACGGAAACCAAATTGGTTTGGCAACTGGATTTGTGGATGAAATTTACCACGACGGATACGTTGCTAAGAGATTGGAATGCGGAGCTGTAATGGCTGCAGCGCCAATTGAAAATGTAAAAAGAATTGAACCAGAAAAAGGAGATATCGTAATCTTACTTGGCGGAAGAACTGGACGTGACGGAATTGGTGGAGCGACAGGTTCATCAAAAAGCCACAAAGTTACAAGTATCAAAACAGAATCTGCACAAGTTCAAAAAGGTAACGCACCTGAAGAAAGAAAAATCCAAAGACTTTTCAGAATTCCTGAGCTTGCAAGTTTGATCAAAAAATGTAACGACTTCGGAGCAGGTGGAGTGAGCGTTGCGATTGGTGAGCTTCACGATGGTGTAGATATTTATTTGGACAGAGTTCCATTGAAATACAAAGGACTCAAACCATTTGAAATTGCAATCAGTGAATCACAAGAAAGAATGGCGTGCGTAATCGCAAAGAAAGATTTGGAAGAATTTGTAAAATATGCAGACGCAGAAAATATCGAAACGACTGTTGTTGCAGACATCACAGACACTAATAGAATGAGAATGTTCTACGATGAAGATTTGATTGCAGACATCAGCTACGATTTCATCAACACAAATGGTTCGGATAGAAACGCTGAAGTAGAAGTTGTATCAGAAGATGTTCCAGAAATTTTGACTGAAAAATCGGACGATGCCGACAAATTCTACGAAAAAGTTAAACAACTAAACATCACATCCAAGAGAGATTTGATAGAAATGTTCGACTCCACAATCGGAAGAAACACTGTTATCAATCCAATGGGTGGTAAATTGCAATTGAATCCATCACAAGCGATGGTTGCAAAAATTCCTACAATGGATGGAATTATGAAAACTGTATCTATGATGAGCTACGGGTTTGACGCTGATTTGTCCGTACAATCTCAATACTTGGGAGGATACTACGCAGTTGTAGAATCAATCAGTAAATTAATCGCATTGGGTTCAGATAAAAACTTAATCAGATTGACATTCCAAGAATACTACGAAAAAATGCTAGACAAAAAAATCTGGTCCAAACCATTGAAGGCACTACTTGGAGCGTTCACTGTTTCTAAATATTTCAAAGCAATGCCAATCGGTGGAAAAGACAGTATGAGTGGAAACTTCGAAGACATCACAGTTCCACCAACAATGATTTCATTTGCAGTGACACACGAAGATGTCGACAATATCATTACAAATGATTTGAAAGGCAAGGGCAAAATAGGTCTTGTGAGAACACCTTACGAAGAAGACGGAACATTGAACCTTGAAAAATTGGAAGAAAATTTCGATTTTATCACAGAACAAATCAGAAACCAAAATATTATTTCGGCGATTGCATTGGACAAAAAAGGCTTGTTGTCAAATATTTTCGAACAATCTGTAGGAAACACTGGATTTAATATCAAATTTGATAATTTGTACAATTCAATGTACGGAAGTTTCGTAGTTGAATACATTGATGACGACGAAAATATCGAACACATCGGTGAATTTAGTGATGAAATCATCGTAAACGGAACAAAACTAGATACAGAAAAATTATTAGAAGGCTACACTCAAGTTTTAAATAAAGTATTCACACCAAAAGAAAAAATCGAATACAAACCAATTGAAAACAAAAAAATCGAACAACGTAGAATGAAATCCAAGAAGCCAACTGATACACCTCACGTTGTAATCTTGGCAGCTCCTGGAACAAACTGTGAATGGGATACATTGAACGCATTCAAAGAAAATGGAGCAGATGGAGAAATTGTTCTATTCAAAAACAGAAACCAAGAAGATATATTAAATTCTATCGATGTTTTGGCAGAAAAAATCAGAAAAGCGCAAATATTTGCCATTCCTGGAGGATTTTCACTAGGAGATGAGCCAGACGGATCAGCAAAGTTCTTGGCAAATATCTTAAGAAATGAGAAAATAAGTAGTGCGATAGATTATTTGTTGAACGAAAACGACGGATTGGTAATTGGAATTTGTAACGGATTCCAAGCCTTGGTGAAGACTGGACTTCTTCCTTATGGAAAAGTTACATCACCACAAGAAGACGATCCAAACTTAACATTCAACACAAACAGAAGACACATTGCGACATTTGTAGACACATTGTGCTTGACTAATAACAGTCCATGGACAAATGGAATTGACTTGAACAAAACTTACAGAATGCCGATTTCACACGGTGAAGGTAGATTTGTAATCAAAAAAGACAAACTCCAAGAACTTTTGGATAATGAACAAGTTTTCTCAGCTTACAAAATCTCTCCAAACGGATCGGACTACAATATCGAAGGAATTTTGTCCAGAGATGGTAAGATTTTGGGAAGAATGTGTCACACTGAAAGAATCGCAGATGATTTGTACAAAAATATTTACGACATCGACAAGCAAAATATTTTTAGAAATGCAGTAGAATACTTCAAGGAGAAATAATGAACAACGATATTTACCAAAGTCCATTAAACACGAGATACGCAAGCCACGAAATGAGCCACAATTTCAGTTCACAAGTAAAATTTGAAACTTTCAGAAGATTGTGGTTGGCATTGGCGAAATCCGAAAAAGAATTGGGACTTAATATTACAGACGAACAAATAAAAGAATTGCAATCACACATTTCAGACATCGATTTTGACAAGGCAGCTGAATACGAAAAAATTCTTCGCCACGATGTAATGGCTCACGTAAAAACATACGGAGAAGTGTGTCCAAACGCAGCGGGAATTATCCATTTGGGAGCGACAAGCTGCTATGTAACAGATAACACTGACATTATCGTGATGAGAAACGCACTTGAAATCGTAGAGAAAAAACTTGCGATTTTGATTAAACACTTGTCTGATTTTGCAATTAAATACAAAGATTTGCCAACACTTGGCTACACTCACTACCAACCAGCACAATTAGTAACGGTTGGAAAGCGTGCAACGTTGTGGATTCAAGATTTTCTTATGGATTTGGAAGAGGTAATTTACAGAAAAGAAAATTTGAAATTGAGAGGAGTAAAGGGAACTACTGGAACTCAAGCATCATTTTTGAAACTTTTCGACAATGACCACGCCAAAGTAAAAGAATTGGAAAAGAAAATCGTAAAAGAAATGGGATTTGACAGTGCAGTTAGCGTGAGTGGACAAACATACACTAGAAAAATCGACTACCACGTGCTTCAAGTTCTATCATCAATCGCACAATCAGCTCACAAAATGACAAATGACATCAGACTTTTGCAAAACAGAAAAGAATTGGAAGAACCATTTGAAAAAACACAAATAGGTTCATCAGCAATGGCTTACAAGAGAAATCCAATGAGATGCGAAAGAATTTCATCGCTTGCAAAATACGTGATGAGTTTAGTTCAAAATCCACAATTTGTGGCTAGCACTCAATGGCTTGAAAGAACATTGGACGATTCTGCAAATAAGAGAATGAGCGTTCCAGAAAGCTTCATGGCTGTGGATAGTATTTTGGAAATAGCAATCAACGTTACAGATGGACTTGTTGTTTACGAAAACCAAATCAAATCTCATGTTAATGAAGAATTGCCATTTATGGCTACTGAAAATATATTGATGGAAGCTGTAAAACGTGGCGGCGACAGACAGGAACTTCACGAAAAAATCAGAGAATATTCTATGGTTGCAGGTAGAAGAGTAAAAGAAGAAGGACTAGACAACAATTTATTAGAATTATTGGAAAAAGACGAAGCCTTTAATTTAAACAAAGACGATTTGAATTCACTTTTAGATGGCAAACTTTACATTGGAAGATGCCCAGAACAAGTTGTTGAATTTATCGAAGAAGACGTCAAACCAGTTATTTCAAAATACGATACAGAATACTCTGTTGATTTGAAAGTTTAGAAACATTAGAAATGCACATGGCAAAAGCTGTGTGCATTTTTTTGGTTGAAGATATTAAACTTATACGATACAATTAATTCAAATAATAGGTAGGTGACAAATGGAAAAATTTAAAAAAATATTTATGATAGTCCTTTTAGTTTTGTTAACTGTGGGACTAATGGTATTCGTTCCGTACGATTCAATAAGAAATTTGGTACAAAAATCTGGGCCATGGGGAGCGGTTGTGTATATTTTATTGTTCACGATACTACCAATCGGATTCTTCCCGGTTCCAGCATTGGCATTAATCGGTGGAGTAAGCTTTGGACTTGTAAAAGGAAGCATTTATACAGTTGTTGGAGCTTCGATGAACTGCTTGTTGATGTTCGAACTTTCACGAAGAATCGGACATGACTATGTAGTCAAGATGATTAATGAAAAATTCTCCGAAAAAAACAGAGACAGAATATTGAACGCTCCAGATTCAAAATTATTCACGCTGTTGTTTATTTGCAGATTGATTCCGATTATTCCATATAATCTTATAAATTACGGATTCGGTTTGACAAATATAAGCCTATCCAAATACATGTTTGCATCAGTTCTTGGAATAATTCCCGGAACACTTGTGTATTTGAATTTGGGGGATAAAGTATTGAACGTAGGATCCAAGGAATTCTATCAAGCGATTATTTTGGTAGTGGGACTTACTGTTGTGAGCTTGATATTTGCGAAAATAATCGACAAAAAAGACAAGGAAAAACAAAAAGATTTGAAGTAATAAAGAATGACAGGTAATATATCAAAGTATAACTCACTTCGTCTCGCTTACAAAAATTTGAAAATTCTAATCTCGAAATTCTAAAATTCAAAACTCGCTTACGATCAAACAATTGAATTTTTAACGAATTTCTCGATTGAATTTTATAAAAATTTTTCCAGAGGACTCGATCGCTATACTTTGATATAATTTAATTCGTCTAAATTAACCAAACAAACACACAAAAACCGCAATTGCTAATATAGCTATTGCGGTTATTTTTATGAACTAAAAATTTTCTTCTAAGTATTTTTTTGCAAACTTTACAAAATCTATTACGGGTTCTGACAATAATGTGTTGGAACGATATACAAGATAGAAGTGACGTACCGATTCAAAATCGTCTATCTTGAAAGAAATCAATTGATTATTTGCGACTTCCTCTTCAACAGAAAGCTTACTCATAATTGATATTCCCATTCCACTTCTTATGCATTGCTTCAAAGTCTCGGTGCTATTTGCAGTTCCTATTAAATTCAGAGAATTCTTGCTGATACCCAAAGCGTCGATCATTTTCATAGATTCTTTTAATGTACCAGAACCTTGTTCACGAAAAATTATCGGCTCTTTTAAAATAGAACTAATCTTAACATTGTTTTTCTTCAATGCATTGTAATAATCGTTGTAAGGTGTGACAATTACAAGCTTATCGCTGAGAACTTTTTCGAAAGTAAGCTCCTTATCCATAGTAGTCATGCCGACAATTCCAATATTGATAGAACCATTTATAACTCCATCAATCGTAGTTAAACTGTCCGATTGAATTATATTCACCAAAGTTTTGATGTGAGATTTGTGATATTTTGATAAAAGAGAGGGTAGAATATAAGTTGCAGGAACAGAACTTGCTCCGATATTAAAAGTAGTAAGGCTCTTTTTTGAAAAAGAATCCTGCATGCTTTCCATAATTCGAGAAATCGACTTAGCATAATTATAAAATTCTCTGCCTTCTGGTGTGAGCTCCAACTTTTTCGTTGTTCTTTTCAACAATTCTGTATTCAATTCGTTTTCAATTTGTTTTATATGAGTACTAATCGTAGGTTGTGTAAGATACAGCCTTTTCGCTGCCTCAGAAAAACTATCCCATTCCACAACCGTGATGAATGTTTCTAATTGTTTTAAATCCATAATAATCTCTTTCTTAGTGGTATTTAATATTTATATTTTATCATATACCTTTTATTTTACAAAATACACAAATACTTTATAGTAATATACCCAATTGTAAAATTATTTAACAAACGATTTACTATTTATAGAAAAAAATCTATAAGTGATACAAAATTACAAAATGTTAATAAATCAATGATTGTAAGATGATTTTGAGAATATAAATGATAAAAATTTGCAAAAAAGTAAAAAAACGGCGTTATTTATAGGAAATTTCAATCAATGAATTATAAAAATATTGTTAGAAAATATTCAAATTCAACAAAAATAATCTTACAAAGTCGATGAATAAGTGCTTTAAGCAAAATATATTTCATTTTTGTAATAATTTGTAGAATATTCATAAATAGATAACAACGCTAGCAATTAGCGATTAAAAAGATATTTAAAAATAATAAAAGATTATGAAATGAATGTGAAATATAGTTCGTTACACGAATAAAAATACAGAAAAATATCAGATTAGAGCAAAAATCACCCGTAACTTTAGCTAGATAAATTAGATGAATAAAAATAAATTAAGTGAAATTTGTGAAAAATAATAGAATCATTCAGAAAAAAGAATAAAAAATTTCTCTCAAACTACGTTAAGCCCATTAAAATACGAAAATAAAATAAAAAAATTATGAAATGAAAATGAAATGAATAACAACAAAACAAATAAAATTTCTATTAAAAAATGATGAGAATTATCCACAAAATAAACAGAAAATACAAATAAAAACATAAAAATACTGTAAAATTTTGAATTATGAAAACGGATTATCATTTAAAAATGTCTAAAAATTCAAATTTTTAAAGCTGAAAAGATTGACATTAAGACGTTAGACGGAAAACACCGAACGTTTAGAAAAAAATATTTTAATTTTTATTATCACATGGTAAAATATGCATTGTAAAAAATACAAATTGTGTTTTATAGAATTAGCTTATTCAAAAATTAAGAAAAGCTAAAATAAAAATTGTGAGGAAAAGAGATGAATAAGAAAAACAAACTTAACAAAATTATCGAAGAAAAGAAGGCAAATAGTTTGAACAAAAAACTAAGATACGGATTAAGAAAATTATCAATAGGAGTTGTGTCATGCTTTTTAGGCTATGCTATTGCTTTAACTCCTAATTTATCATACGCAAATACAGAATCGAACACAGTTGTAGCATCTGATCAAGCAGAAAAAACAACAAAAGATGAATCAAAAACTACACAAAAAGAAAACAAAGACATGCTACAAGGAAAAACTGTTCCTCCAGTAGGACAAGTGGATCATTCAGATTTATCAACAAATAAAGTAACTGAAAAGTCTACGATACAAAAAGCTAGCATGGTCAATCCTATAGAAAAAACTGAAGACAAAGTAGAAAAAATGAATACACAATACACTGTTACTTATGGACCGGGATTGGCATACGTTGGAAATAGTACAACTGTTAATATTTCATTTAAACAAAACAACAAGAAAGTTAATGTGCCAGCAGATACAATATTTGAATTGGCAGGAAATTCTGTAAATGGAGCAACTGTTGACAAAACTACAGGAAAGATTAGCTACACTCCAAATTCTACTGTATTGAAGGATGGAGAAAAAGAAAAAAACGTAACAGTTAATGTAAAGGTAACATACAAGGATCAATCTACTTCTACAATAACGGCAACAATCACTGTGAGAAAAGAAGAAAGTGCAGTTCCTAAAATAAACCCTGTTGTAGAAGGTCAAACAAAAATAACTGGAACTGGAGTAAAAGGTGCCAATATCGAAGTAGAAATCGAAAAGAAAGTAAATGAGGGTGAAACAGCAGGCGTAACGACAGTAAAAGACGATGGTACATGGGAAGTTGTTGTAGATAAAGATTCACTAAAAAAGGATTATAAGGTAGTAGTTACACAAACTGAAAAAAATAAAACACCGACATCATTAAAAACATTTGTGGCAGCCAAACAAGAAAACGAACAAGACAAACAAAAACCTGATGCTGGAACTCAAAATCCTCAAGATAATGGACAAGTAGCTCCACAAGAAAAATCAGCAAAACCAACAGTAAAGGCTGTTACAGAAGGAGATACTACTATTTCGGGAACAGGAAAAGCTGGAGCTAAAATCCATGTTACAAAAGTAGAGGGAAATAGTCCACATGGTCTAATCATGGGAGAAAATATAGAAGTAAATAATGAGGGAAAATGGACATTAAATGTTCCTCAAGGAAAAGATTTGAAAAAAGGTGACGTTGTTCTTGTTGTTCAAATAGAAGATGGCAAAGGTGTTTCTGATCAAGTACGTTCTGTTGTAGCAGAAAAGAAAGCCGAAAATCCTGATACAAATAAAAAACCACAACAAGATCCGCCATCACAAGATGAGAAAGAAGCTCGTGAAAAAGAAGAAGAGGCAAAATTAACAATAAAAGATGCTTATGCAGGAGACAAAACATTAAGTGGAACAGCAGCTCCAGGCTATAAAGTTAGTCTAATCATAGCATTGAAAAATAAACCTGGTGAAGTCATCAACAAAGATGCGACTGTTGATGAACATGGTAACTGGTCTGCAAATTTAGTAGATGAATTGAAAGAAGGCGACAAAGTTACAGTTTATCAAACTAAACAATTTAAAAATGGCGAAAAAACAATAACAGTTAAAGCAAAACAAGAAAAACCTCAAAATCCAGCTGAAGATAAAGTCAAACCAAATCCTCCAGCAAAAGAAGATGAATCCAAAAAAGAAAAAACAAAAAATCCTATAATAAATCCGGTAAAAGAAGGAGATAAAATAATTTCTGGAAAGGGAGTACCTGGGGCAAAAGTAAATATTTCAAAAACTGGTAAGAACTACTCTAAGAATGATAATTTAGCACAAAATATAGTTGTTGATGAAAGGGGAAATTGGTCAGTTGCAATTGATAGTGCGAAAAAGTTTAAGGCTGGCGATATTATTCTCGCCGTTCAAAAAGAAGATGGCAAGGAAAATTCAGATATAACAGAAGTAACTGTTGTAAAAGCAGATAATCAATCAAAACAACAAGAAGATAATAAGAAACCAAATCCACCAGCAAAAGAAGATGAATCCAGAAAAGAAAAAACAAAAAATCCTACAATAAATCCTGTAAAAGAAGGAGATAAAGTAATTTCTGGAACGGGAGTACCAGGTGCAAAAGTAAGCATTTCAAGAACAGAAAAAGATTCCTCAAAGGGAATTATTTTAGCGAAAGATATAGTTGTTGATAAAAAGGGGAATTGGTCGGTTACAATTGATGCGAAAAAATTCAAAGAAGGAGATATTATATTCGCTGTTCAAAGAGAAGATGGCAAGGAATATTCAGATCAATCAGAAGTAACTGTTGCAAAAGCCGATAAGAAATCACAACAACCAGAAAAAAATAAAAAACCTGAAAATAATAATCAAGATAATCAAGAAAAAGAATTGTCGAAATTCCCAGTTGCAAATGAAATTAAAGTAGGGGACACAAAAATAACAGGGCAAGGAGTGCCAGACGCTACAATTGTAGTGACAAAACAAGGCGAAAATGCCAAAGAAGTAAAAGCTACAGTTGGAAAAGATGGAAAATGGTCTGTTGATTTGAAAGAAGCTGCAAAACATGGAGACGAATTCATAATCAAACAACAAGAAAAAGGCAAGAGAGATTCCATCGGGATTTTGAAATCTGTACCAAAGAAACCACAAGTTAAAAAACCAGAAACAAATACTCCAGATGAAAACAAACCAGGAAATAATAAAAAACCTGAAAATAATCCTCAAGAAAACAAATTATCGGGCTTCCCAGTAGTAAACGAAATAAAAGCTGGGGATACAAAAATAACAGGTAAGGGTGTTGTAGGTGCAACAATTTATGTAACAAAAGTATCTAAAAATGGCGACAGGGACGCAGCTTCACTAAGCACAGTAGTTGGTGAAGATGGTAAATGGTCTGTTGATTTGAAAGAAGCCGTAAAAGAAGGCGACGAATTTATAATTCAACAACAAGAAAAAGGCAAGAAAGATTCAGCGAGAATTTCAAAAGTTACTCAAAAATCTGACAAAAAACAAAATCCAGAAAAGAAACCAGAAGCAGAAAAGAAACCAGAAGGAAATAATAAACCTGAAGTGAAAAATCCTGAAGATGAAAAGAAACCTGGAGATACAAAAAAACCAGAGGATAATAAAAACCCAGAAACAAAGGAACCTGATGTAAAGAAACCAGAAGGAGAAAAGAAACCTGGAGATACTAAAAAACCTGAAAATAATAAAAACCCAGAAACAAATAAACCTGATGTAAAAAAACCAGAAGCAAAAAATCCTGAAGGAGAAAAGAAACCTGGAGACAATAAAAAACCAGAGGACAATAAAAAGCCAGAAGCAAAAAATCCTGAAGGAGAAAAGAAGCCAGAAGGTGAAAAGAAACCTGGAGATAATAAAAAACCAGAAAATAATAAAAAAACAGAAGTTAATAATCCTGGAAAGAAACCAGAAGTTAATAATCCTGGAAAAACAACAAATCCTGGAAAAACAACAAATCCTTCAAACAACAGAAAGCAACCAGAAAAAACACCTGATGTGAAAAAACCAGAAACAAAAACACCGGAAATGAAAAGACCTGAAAAAAATGCAAAGAAACCATCAGCTCAAAACAAAAAATCAATGGATGGATTATCATTGCATTACGAAATAAAAACTGTTAAAAAAGGTGCAAAAATTAAAGTAACACCAGTATTCAAGGACAAATCTGGAAAGATTATCAAAATGCCTCAAGGAGTTATGTTCTCATTAGACAAGAATTCACCAAAAGGCGTTAAGATTGATCCAAAAACTGGAGAATTATCAGTAGACACTACAGGATACAAAAATGGAGACAAAATTGTTGTGACAGTAGTAGCAACTATTAAAGGATCCACTACAAAAGTATATTCTTTATTCGCAAAAGATGGAAAAACAAATCAACCTAACGAACCAACAAAAACAACTGAACAAGATACAGTTATTAAAACAAAGGTTGAAATCAACATCGAAAAATCTGAAAAGAATAAAACTAATAAAAACAATAAGAAAGCTTCAAACAAGAAAAAACTACCAAAAGCAGGATATGAGAATGAAATTATATCATTAGCGATCGCTGGAATCACTACTTTGGGCGGAGCTTATATAACAAACAAGAAGAAAAAATAAATATATTTTTCAAAAACACCCTATATGAAAAAGCTGTTCATTATTGAACAGCTTTTTTGCTGTCTTAAAAACAGACATTATTTTACAAATAAAACGCGAAACAAACATTGGAAATTAAATATAAATGAGTTAAAATATAATTAAATATAAAAAACGGAGGAATATATGAAAAAAACAAGCAAGTTAATCAAAGTAATCCTTGTATTTGCATTGATTATAGGAGCGTTTTCATTTAATTCATCATTTGCTGCTGCGCAAGATGTTGAAATCAATGAAACAAATTTTCCTGATGCTAATTTCAGAAAAATGCTTAAAGCAAAAGAATATGATGCTGATGAAAATGGAAAATTGAGTGAATCAGAAATTAAAGCTATAAAAAATATTGATGTAGCGGGTAAATTGGTTGGTAACTTAAAGGGATTAGAGTATTTCACTGAACTTGAAGAATTGACATGTACTAATTCAAGCTTAACAAGCCTTGATATTACAAAAAATACAAAACTTAAAAAAGTTGAATGTGGGAAAAATCCGTTTAAATCTATTGATTTAAGTAAAAACACGGAATTATTGGAATTTGGCTGCGGACTAGGTAGACTGGAAAATGTTGATTTCAGTAATAATAAAAAAATACATAAAGATAGAAACATATAACTGCCCATTAAATTCAATAAATTTAAAAAATTGTACAAACCTTAAATATTTAGATTGCACAGGCGGAGAAATAACAACATTAGACGTAAGTGATAATGTGAATTTAACTACACTAATATGTTCATCGAATAAGTTTTTTACTCTTGATTTGAGTAAGAACACAAAACTTGTGGAGTTGTATGTTTCTAACAACGCAATCTCAGAAATAGATTTGAGCAACAAAAATAACTTAGAAACATTTGATTGTTCCAATACTTTTATCAAAAACTTAGACGTAAGTAAAAATACAAAACTTAAAAATCTATTTTGCTCAGAAGTTGGTTTAAGAAATTTAGATGTAAGCAAGAATACCGACTTAATAAGGTTAAGATGTGCCAAAAATCAACTTACAAGTCTTAATTTAACTAACAATTCAATGATAGAAGAATTAGATTGCAAATATAACAGGATTTCTAACTTGGATTTAGGTAGACAAATATTCCTTAAAAATCTAGATTGTGGTAACAATATTCTTGAAAAATTAGACTTGTCTAAAAACACAGAAATTAAAAATGTTAAATGCAATGACAACCTTCTTAAATAAATAAATCTAAAATCATGTAAAGATTTGGAAGAACTTGATTGCAGATACAATAAATTAGAAAATATAGATATATCTAATAATTCCAAAATGTTACAAATAAAATGTAGCAATAATAAGCTAAAAAGTTTAAATCTTGAAAAAAGCATTGGATTAAAATATATAGAATGCGAAAATAACAAATTAAGCAACTTAGACTTATCAACTACTAAAAATGCTAATTTGGATTTGAATAATCCAACAGTTCAAGAATTGGATGTTGAAATAAGCAAAAAAGATAATTCGCTTGATTTGACAAAACTTCCAGGTAAGTTTGATCCTAGTAAAGTAAAAAACCTAAAATCAGCTAAGTTTGATGGAAAGAAATTAATAGTAGACAAAGATGCAAAAACTGTTACTTACGATTACAATGCAGGTGGCAAAAATTACTTAAAAGTAACTATGAATGTGAAGTTCTCAGATAAAGAAGAAGATATTGAGAGACTTGCTGGATCTGACAGAATAGCAACAGCTATCGAAGTTTCAAAAGAAGAATATCCAAGTGCTGACACAGTAATAATCGCAAGAAGTGACATCTACCCAGATTCACTTGCAGCAGCATCCATTTCTCACAAATTAAGAGCGCCAATTTTATTGACAGAAAGTAATAAACTTGATGACAGAGTAAAGACAGAAATCAAAAGATTAAAAGCAACTAACGTAATAATCGTTGGTGGGGAAAAATCTATCACAAAAGATGTTCACGATGCTTTACTAGAATACGACAAAGACAAAAACATCGAAAGAATCGCTGGTAACAACAGATACGAAACATCTGCAGCATTAGCGAAAAAACTCGTAGAAGATTTAAAAGAAAACAAACACGCAGCAGTAATTGCAAGTGGAGAAAACTTCGCAGATGCATTAACAGCAGGCGCTTATGCCGCTGGTGAATATTATCCAATTTTGTTAGTACAAAAAGACGTAATTGATCCAAGCATATCAAAAGTTATCAAATCATACGAAATTAACAAAACAATCATAGCTGGTGGAAAAATGTCAGTGTCTGAAAATGTTGAACAAGACCTACCAAAAGATACGCAAAGAATTGCTGGAGCTGACAGATACGAAACTTCCGCAAAAATTGCCGATCAACTTTTCAAAACACAATTAGCATATGTAGCAAGCGGCGAAGTATTCGCAGATGCATTGGTAACATCCCCAGTAGCGGCAAGCCACAAAACACCAATCTTATTAGTTAGCAAAGATAAAGCTTCAAAAGAAGTAAAAGACTACGTTAAGAAAACAATCGACTACTTAATTATAGTTGGTGGGGAAAAATCTGTTCCAAACTCAGTAGTATTGGAATTGGAAAAAGCTAGCAAATAATATCACGCAAAAATCAGAGCTGTATAAGGCTCTGATTTTTTGATTTCTTGTTTAAATTTCATATATTTCTTCAATTTGTCACGGATATTGTATCATATCCGTGACAAAAATAAAAAAACAATATCTTATTTTTCGTACAAGCTTCTAAATCTTTCTATAATCGCAAACTCTCGCAAATCGCAATGCTTTTGGAAGTACTTCAAAATCCAAGAAATCCGTCGTGAAGATTTCTCCGTCGACATTGACCATCAATTCTTTTTCGAATTTTATATATCCTCTCGTTAATCTTTGAAAATGGATAAGCGGATTGGACAAGTGAGCGCCTTTTTTGTATTTGAAAATCAACGGAATTAGCTTGTACAATGGCATTGATTCTGCCAAGCACAATTCCAATATGCCATCTTTTATATTCGCATAAGGTGAAGGGTTGAATCCTCCGCCGTAGAATCCGCCGTTGCAGATTGCACCGAGAAGATAATATCCTTTCAAACTAACCTCTCCGTTTTCTCCGTTACATGTGCTGGATTCTAGCTTGTATTTTGGTATTTTAAATAAATTCTGCAACACTGCAACTGGATATGCATTTGCCTTTAGTTTTGGGTTTTTCTTTAATAATTTGTATGCGGAATTCAAAATCACCGTATCAAATCCGAAACTAAGCACGTTTACGCAGTATCTGTCGTTGACTTTTATCACATCAATATCGTCAATAACGGGCTTGATTGTGTCTTCGATTTTAAAATTTGAATAATCGAAATTCTTGGAGAAATCATTCGCTGTACCAGAAGGAATGAGTCCCAGGCTGAATTTCGCAGCGGTTTGTTTCATCGCGTTTACAACTTCATTTATCGTTCCATCTCCCGAACACACATACAACAAAACATCTGAACAATCGCTGTACTTACGAACAATTTCAGATGCGTGGTTTTTGTATTCAGTTTTTATTATTTTATATTTTAAATTATTGCTCTCGTAGCATTTGACAATAGAGTGTTCCAATTCTGAAAATGAGACTGCTCCAGCCTTGCTACTCAACAAAAATACGTATTTCATTTAATCACCATTCATATTATAATATAAACATAAATAGGTGTACACATAAATTTTTGCAAAGGACGATATCATGGATAAATTTTTTTACAACGTAATTTACGTGCTGATAGCTTTGACACTTCTAGCTCTATTCGAAAAAATTTTCAGAAAAAGAAAAGACAATCCTACTCTCAATAAAATTTACAAAATAATTGTGGGAATTTTCTGGATAATCGCTGCAATCGTAACGGTTTTGTTGTACTGGACAGGTTACGGATATTTTAAAGATGGAAATTCATCAGTCGCGATAAAACTTTTTGTGTTTGGAATTTTGATGACATTAAGTGTTGGATACAAGATTTATACTACATTTGGAAATAAAAATGAACGTAATTAAAGAACTTCAATCCTTGCAAGATTTGAAATACCGAGACTTTCAATCAAAGCTAATCCCAAACATCGACAAATCCACGATAATTGGAGTTAGAATGCCCGATTTGAGAAAATTAGCCAAGAAAATCGATGAAAAACAGGCACAAATTTTCATGGAAGATTTGCCACACACATACTACGAAGAAAATATGCTTCATTCTATTTTGATTTCTAATATGAAAAACTACGATGATTGCATCGATAATTTGGAGAGATTTCTTCCGTTTGTAGATAATTGGGCGGTGTGCGATTGCATTTCACCGAAAATTTTCACAAAAAACACCGACAAATTAATCGAGAAAATAAAATTGTGGGCAAAATCATCTCACGCATATACAGTGAGGGTTGCGATTTGTTTGTTGATGAAATATTTCCTCGATGAAAAGTTCAAGGTAGAGTATTTGAAAATAGCAACACGAATCAGAAGCGAAGAATATTATGTGAATATGATGGTTGCTTGGTTTTTCGCGACGGCGTTGGCAAAACAATGGGACGATGTTATATTTGTGCTGGAAGATAATTTGCTAGATGAGTGGACACACAACAAAACAATCCAAAAAGCGAGGGAAAGTTTCAGAATTACACCGGAACAAAAACAATATTTGAATTCGTTAAAGAAAAGGAGATAAAAATGCGAAGAAAAGATCGCGAGATTACAAGTTTTGAAGAACAGTTGAAGATAATTGATGCTTGTGATGTATGTAGGCTTGGGCTTGTGGATGATGAGGGTTATCCATACATTTTGCCGTTGAATTTCGGATATGAAGTGATTGAAAATGAATTGGTGCTGTATTTTCACGGAGCGTTGGAAGGATACAAATACGAACTCATCGACAAGAACAACAAAGCTTCTTTTGAGATGGATTGCAATCACGATTTGTATTCCAATAGAGAAATAGGATACTGCACGATGAATTATTCGAGCATAATGGGCAAGGGTATCGTGGAGTATGTGACAGATTCGCAAGAAAAGGTCAATGCACTAACTGTGATGACGGACAAATACCACATGGATCATTTCGAATTCAATCCGAAGGCAATCCCGAGAACTAGGGTTTTCAAATTAAAAGTAACATCCATGACTGCAAAACACAAAGAAATGAAAAAATAAACTTATAAAACAGAAAAATTATTATTCAAAAATGCTTGACAGTATAACATTTGAGCTGTATAATGAAAAGGTAGTAAGTAATTAAGGGTAGTGAATCAAAGTTTTGTAAAATATTTTATTCTCTTAAATTAATTAGTTATCACAAAAATAAAATTGTACAGTGGTACGGTTATTCTACGGAATAACAAGGAGGATATTATGAGTAACGGAACAGTTAAATGGTTTAATTCTACTAAAGGATTCGGATTTATTACAGGAGAAGACAACAAGGACATTTTTGTTCACCAAAGCGCAATCCAAGAAGAAGGATTCAGAACATTGGAAGAAGGACAAAAAGTTTCCTATGATGTTGAAGCTTCTGATAAAGGCGACAGAGCAGTTAACGTAGTTAAATTATAATATTAAATTCAGACCAGTATGCGTGAAAATGTATACTGGTTTTTTATTTGTCAAAATATTACAAATTTGTATATATGTGGTATATTATTATTAGATTCTAAAAAATTTGGGAGGAATAATATGGATTTTGAAGAAGTAATCAAAAATCGATATTCTTGCAAGAAATATAGCGACAAAAAGGTCGAAAAGGAGAAGCTGGATAAGATTTTGGAAGCTGGAAGATTAGCTCCAACCGCGAAAAATTTACAAGAATATCACATTTATGTAATACAATCAGAAAAAAACTTGAAAAAAGTCGACGAAGTGACACCTTGTAGATATGGAGCTAGCACCGTTTTACTTGTAACTTATGACAAGACAAATGTGTTTACATATCCAGGAGGCAGCAGAAACTCCGGAATCGAAGATGCTACAATAGTCGCTACTCATATGATGCTTGCAGCGAAAAATCAAGGCGTGGAAAGTTGCTGGATCAATTTCTTGGATCCAGACATTACACACAAGAAGTTCCGCCTTCCTGCAAAAGAAGAAGTGCTAATGATGCTAGACATCGGCTATCCTGCAGAAGATTGTGAAATCAATCCACTTCACAACAAGAGAAAAGATTTGTCAGAAACAGTAACATTTATTTAAATAGTACTTAATCTGGAGATTTAATGAATTTAAAATACAACGAAATCTTAGTTAGAAACGCCTCTTTTCTAGATGTATCTAATTTATTAAAATGGTGGAATGATGGCAGGATAATGGAACATGCAGGATTTCCTCTTGGACTAAACACTACCGATAACAGAGTTATACAAAATATTAAAGATCACGATATGATAAATAATGCTCTGTTGATAATTGAATATAATAAAATTCCAATTGGAGAAATGAATTACAAGAAACTTGATCATAAATCAGTGGAGATTGGAATTAAAATTTGTGAAGAAGAATATCAAAATAGAGGTCTAGGAAAAATTATTTTAAGTTTATTAATCAGTGAGCTGTTTTCAAAAGGATTTGAGAAAATAGTATTGTCAACAACTGCTGAGAATAAAAGGGCACATCATGTTTATGAAAAACTAGGCTTTGTCAATACCGAAATTAAAGAAAATTCGTGGACAGATCAATTGGGGAACATTCGCTCCTCTGTGATGTATGAGCTAATTGAAGAAAATTTTAATAACCAATTAACCAAACTAAAGGAAAACTAATGAACAAAAGAAAAGATTTGTCAGAAACAGTATCATTTATTTAAATCGCAAAACGACTCAGTCACATTGACTAAGTCGTTTTTAAATTGCTCGCCTGATAGAAGAAATTTGCCAATTCTTCGGTGCTTTCCACGCCACCTTTTCTAATCCAATGCAAAATAATTCCCGAATTTAACGACAAGAATACCTCCGTAGAATAATCTTTTGGCAAGAACGGATGATTGTCAATCGAATATTTCAACTCCGGAAGCGTTTCAATCAACGCCAACAAAAACTTCCTCAACATATCGTTGATGTAGTTGTAGCTATTCATCGTCAACGCGTAAATAAAATCGAAATCATCCTTTACATAATCGATAACTTTTTTGATGATATCGTAAGAATATTTGCTTGCGACTTTTTCCGACGTCAAAATATCCTTCAATTCCTCGAAGATTTCCTCCACCAAATTATCTACCAAATCCATTTTATCATCGTAGTGCAAATAAAATGTCCCACGATTGATGTGAGCCTCTTTCGTCAATTCGCTCACCGAAATATCGTTCAAACTTTTTTCGCTCAACAAAATCATCAACGCTTTTTTTAATTTGTCCCTGGTATCTGTTTCTCTAATCATAAAATCTCCTTAAATCAACAAACTGTTCAATTTTGTTTTGTTACAATTCTACTTTTAATATAAAATAATTTATAAGATAAATCAACACATTGTTTATTTAAGAGGTGAAATAAATGGCATACATTGAAATGAAAAACAGCTACAAACGCTACAAATCAGGACAATCTGAAATAATTGCAAATAACGACATATCGTTTGAAATAGAAAAAGGAGAATTGGCGATCATTCTCGGTTCATCAGGAGCGGGCAAATCAACTGTCCTAAATATTCTCGGTGGAATGGATACTAATGACGAGGGAAATGTACTAATAGATGGCAAGGACATCAGCACATTCAACGAAAAGGAACTCACGAATTACAGAAGAAATGACGTGGGATTTGTGTTTCAATTCTACAATCTTGTTCCAAACCTAACCGCAAAAGAAAACGTGGAGCTAGCATCAGAAATCGTGAAAGATGCACTCGATGCAACAGAAGTTTTAAAATCAGTTGGCCTTGGAGAAAGAATCAACAATTTCCCAGCACAATTATCCGGAGGAGAACAACAACGTGTGGCAATTGCACGTGCAGTTGCGAAAAACCCGAAGCTATTATTGTGTGACGAACCAACGGGGGCTCTCGACTATCACACAGGAAAACAAGTTTTGAAAATATTGCAAGACATGGTTAGAAAAGAAGGCGCAACTGTTGTTATCGTTACGCACAACCAAGCGTTGGCGCCGATTGCAGACAGAGTTATTCACATGCACGACGCGAAAATTCGAGATATCGAGTTGAATTCAAACCCACAAAACATAGAAACATTGGAATACTAAAATGAAGAAGAAAACATTGAACAAGACGATTTTCAAATCGTTTATTGAATCTAAGGGACGATTTTTGTCGATAATGTTGTTGATGATGCTCGGATCCATGACACTTGTCGCACTCAAAGTCACGGGTCCCGACATCGACAAGACGGCGAACAAATACTACGAAGATTATAATTTGTCCGATATCAACGTCATCAGCGATTACGGAATCACGAAAAATGATGTGAAGGAAATCGACCAAGTCAAAAACATAGCAGAGGTCGAGTACGGATATTTCTCGGATGCGACGATAAATGACACGCCAACATCATTCAGAATATTTTCAAATACGAAAAACTTATCGAAATTCGAGCTTGTGAGTGGGAATTTTCCACAAAAAATCGGTCAAATCGCACTCACTTACCAATACCAATCCAAATACAAAATCGGAGATAAAATAAAATTCAAAGAAAAAGACGAAGACAGTAAGATTTTGAAACAAGAAGACTTCACTGTAACTGGATTTGTGAATTCTACAGAAATTATCTCCAAGACAGCTCTTGGAAATTCTTCTGCAGGATCTGGAAACTTGGAAGGATACGCAGTTGTAACAGAAGAAAACTTCGACACGGACCTCTACACGATTGCACGCCTACGCTACCATGATGTGCGTGGACTCAACTTCACGGACTCTGAATACACCAGAAAAGTCGACAAACATCAGAAACAAATCGATGAAATACTGAAAGACAACGGCAAACAACGACTTGAAGAAATCAAATCCAAGGCGAATGACAAAATCGCAAAATCCAAGAAGAAAATCGAAGATGCCAAGAAAGAAATCGCAGATGCAGAGAAGAAATTATCTGATGGACAAAAGAAAATCAACGATGAAAAATCAAAGTTAGTATCAGCGAAAAAACAAATAGCTCACAAGGAATCTGAAATCAAGAATTCGAGATACCAACTCGAATCAGCAGAGGAAAGACTACAAGCAACGAAAAAACAATTGGACGATGCGAAAGTTCAGCTAGACGACGGGCAAAAAAAGTTGAACACCAAGAAAAATGATGTCGAAGCGAACAGAAAGAAGCTATCACAAGCAAAATCAACACTTGATGCTACGAAAAAAAAGCTCGATTCATCAAAAACACAAATCCAACAAGGAAAGGGAAAGCTTCAACAAGCAAAACAAAGCCTTGAACAAAAGAAAGCAGAACTCAAAAAACAGGGAATAAATCCTGAAATTGTTCCAGAAATCCAGCAAGCTGAAAGTTCAATCGCAGAGCAAACCCAAGTGATACAACAATCTGAAGCTCAGTACAACCAAGGATTGGCGAAATACAATCAGGGACTTGAACAATACAAATCTGGAATGAAAAAAATTGATGAATTTGACACAGCACAAACTAAACTATCCGAAAAGAAGAAATTATACAAGAATTCTGTTGCCAAATACAACGCTGGAAGAAACGAGCTCAACGCATCCAAGACGAAATACAAGAATGGAATCGCACAACTGAACTCATCAAAAAAACAAATTCAAGAAGGATTGAACAAAATTTCATCGTCACAAAAAGAACTCGACAACAAGAAAAAAGAATTCGAAACCGAAAAGAAAAAAGCCGACGACAAAATCCGAGACGCAGAATCCAAAATTCACGACGCACAAATAGAAATCGACGGATTATCGTTGCCGAAATATTCGACATACACGAGAAGGACAATGCTAGGTGGAGACGGAATCAAAATGGTCGAAACGACATCATCAGGAATTACTAAAGTAAGCAACTTGTTCCCAGTAGTCTTGTATCTTGTTGCAGCGCTTGTAACAGTCACGACGATGACGAGATTTGTCCAAGAAGAACGAAACAACGCAGGAATATTGAAGGCATTGGGTTACAATGATACTGATGTAATCAAGAAATTCGTGTTGTACGGGCTAATCTCCGGGGGATTGGGTACGATTTTGGGAACGCTACTTGGAACGTACGTACTTCCGTATATTTTATGCACATCGCTCTTGGCAAACATGACACTACCACCGGTCAAATATTATTTTTCATTCAAAATACTCGGACTATCGGTGTTATTTTCGATAATTTGCAGCGTACTGCCAGCAGTTTACATCTCAATCAAAGAACTACGAGAAACCGCCGCACAACTCTTGTTACCGAAACCACCAACAAAAGGCTCCAAGATTTTCATGGAAAGAATCACACCATTGTGGAGCAGAATGACCTTCACGCAAAAAGTCACAGCACGTAATATCTTCAGATACAAACAAAGAATGTTCATGACGATATTTGGAGTTGCAGGATCCGTTGCGCTATTATTCGCAGGACTTGGAATCTCCTCGTCAATTAACGGAATCCAAACCAAACAATACGGACAAATCATCCAATACGATGCAGTAGTCGCGAAGAAAGATTTCGTCACAGAAAAAGAACAAGCAAAAATCGACCGACTATTAAAATCTGACGACATTCAAGGCTACATTCCAATTCATTTTGAAAATATAACCAAAAACATCAAAGGAATTGACGACGAACAAACAATTACGATGCTTGTCACACACACGGACACATTTTCTCCATATATCAATTTGGAACACAAAAACACCGAAGATGCTCTCAAAATCACAAATAATGGCATAGTCATATCACAGAAACTCGCCGATTTGATGAGAGTGAATACAGGCGACACGATAACGCTAAAAATCGCAAACAAAGACAGAAAATTCAAAATCGCACAAATCACCAAAATGTACGCCGGACATTTTATCTTCATGAGTGATGACTACTACGAAACGATAGTTGGAGAAAAAGTAGACGACAACAGCTACTTCATCGCACTCAAAGATAAATCCAAGACAAACGTCGAGAAGGTCACAGCGAAATTCATGGCGTCAAACGGAATCAAAGCAGTATCGCAAAACACAAACGTCATCATACAAGTTGAATCGATGACCAACTCCCTCACGAAAGTAATGACAGTGCTAACTATAATGTCGCTATTACTTGCGATTGTAATATTGTACAACCTAACCAACATCAACGTAGCAGAAAGAATTAGAGAACTATCCACGATAAAAGTATTGGGATTTTTCAACAAAGAAGTAACCATGTACATCTATCGTGAAACAATCTGCTTGTCGATAATTGGAATAATCGCAGGAATATTTGGCGGAAAAATTCTCCACAAAATAATCCTCGACAAAGTTGCACCAGCGGAAATATTCTTCAACCCGAACATTGAAGTGTGGGTATATATCCTACCGATTCTTTTGGTAATAGGAATACTTTACGCATTGGGAGTAATAGTCAACCACAAATTGAAAAAAGTAGATATGCTTGAAGCATTAAAATCAGTAGATTAAAGAATGTAAAGTAGAAAACCGTGTTTGCACGAATATCTAGACTACGAAAATTTGAGATTTCTATTTCTCAAAATCCTAAAATTTGAAGCACGCTACGCTTACGCGGTCAAATTTTAGCCGGATTTTTTCGATATGAAATCAACAAAATTTTCTCCGTATGATATTCTAAGCAAACACGGTAATCTACTTTTTTCAATTCTATAAAAAGGGGAGAGTAGGTTTCGCTCAACGCCCACATCGTACAGGGGCATAAAAACACAAAAACTCGTAAATCGCTCATCTGTCTACAAAAATTGATAAATTCATCGCTTATGAAACTAAAATCGCAAACTCGCTGAAGCTCAAACAGTGCGATTTTTTAACGTTTCATTTCGCTTGAATTTATTCCAATTTTTTCCGAATGATTCGCTTATTTACGATGTTTTTTGTTTATTTCATTGCTAACTTATTCAACACAATCCCAATCTACATTTTCGCCCCAAACACCCAAGATTTTTTCACGTTACATCTCCCAAAACACGCGTATTGTGGTAAAATAAAATAACAATCCAATCGAAATATATTTGCACGAAATATAAAAACATAGGAGAAACAATGAACGTCATATTGACAAGTGACATAATGTCCCCTGACAAAAGACAACTTAACAGCTTAAATGGATTTGTCGATAAAATCCATGAATATGTAGACGACATCAATTGCCTCTACATTCCATCAGACCCACAAGCACCATTTCTAACACACACAATAAGCTCGCACCACAAAAGAGCCTTCAAGAAAAGTGGATTCACAGTCAAACGCTGGGAAGTGTTGTATCCTTTTAAAAAAAGAAAACTACAACAACTCATATCACATGTTAACCTCATCATACTTGCAGGAGGACACGTGCCAACACAAAACAAATACTTCCATGACATTCATCTCAAACAATACATAAAAGACTACCAAGGACTTGTCATCGCAATTAGCGCAGGAAGCATGAACTCAGCCTGTGAAGTCTACGCACAGCCCGAATATTTTGGCGAAGTCAAATCCCCACACTACCACAGATTTCTCGAAGGACTGGGAATCGTAGACATATCCGTACTACCACACTACACAGACATCAAACACGAACGCATCGACAACCAACGCATCATGGAAGATGTCACACTACCCGACAGCTACGGAAGAAAATTCTACGCCATAGAAGATGGAGCATTCATCATACAAACAGAAAACAAAATCTACGGAAATTGCTACGTAATTAAAGACGGAAAAATAAAAAAAGTCTGCACTACTGGCCACACCGTAAATCTACGAGGAGTAAATTAATGACAGAATTTTTCAGATACACAGAAGATGCCTACACGAACATCAACATAACACTAATCAGACTAGCATTAGTCGCAGTAATATTCTTGGCGTACAAATTCAAACACAAGACCAAACTACTCAAACCAGCATTAATACTAGGATTATGCGGACAAATACTATTATTCTCATGGTATGTAGGAAATCATACACTTTTCATCAAAGAAGGATTGCCGCTATTTCATTGCAGAATATCCGCCATCATGATGCTAGTGGCATACATCTTGCACAACAATAAACTCATGCGCTACTTCGCATGGATGGGACTCATCGGAGCCATCATCGCATTTACATTCCCAGACCCATCCAAATACTTGTGGCCACACGTAACCAACCTCACATACATCATCAATCACTTACTACTAGGATATTGTAGCGTGACAATATTATCCACAAGAAAAAGCGAGCTCAAACTAAAAGATTCACTCATGATTACAAGCGTAATGAACGCAGGAATAATGACAGTCAACCTAATCATGCACACCAACTACGGCTACCTCGTACATTTTCCACCAACAGTACCCGTACGATTCACACCAGCCGTAACATTCTTGATAATGTCACTAATCATCACATTCACAATCACACTCACAGACCATACACACAACAAAATCATTCACAAAAAACAAACACAACCACAACTAACTATGCAACAATAATTGCATAGTTTTTTTAGGAGAAACAATGAACACACACATCAAAACATTCGAACAACTCACAACAAAAGAACTTTTCAACATCTACAAACTACGAGTCGACACATTCGTAGTAGAACAACAATGCCCCTACCACGAAATAGACGACATCGATTTAAAAAGCCACCACATCTCCTTACAACAAGGAAAAGACATCCTAGCCTATTGCAGACTATACAAACAAAATGATGCATACCATATTGGAAGAGTAATTGCAGCAACCAAACGCAAAGGATACGGAACACAAATAATGAAAACAGCAATAAAATTTGCGAGCGATATTCTTCACGCACAATCAATAAACATCGAAGCACAAACCTACGCCAAGAAATTTTACGAAAAATTGGGATTCGTAACAACTTCTGAACCCTTCGACGAAGACGGAATACAACACATCAAAATGAAATACACCGTAAAATAAATTTGCACCAAAAAAATTTGGTGTTTTTTTATTATAAAAGACAAAAAAATTGTAAAAAATATCGTAAAAATTACAAAAAAGTTACAAAAACGATGATCATTTATACTAACAGTACTGATTGCCAACAAAAAAAACAAACACTTTATCATACCACCGTAAAACAAGATAATCGCAACAAAACAAAACACCACAATAAATCACACAACTTGTACTAAAAGTACCAACAATAATCAAAAAATAAGACAAACATCAGAAAAACACTAAAATAATACAAATTTTAATAAAAAAATCAACAAAAAACACTAACACCAATAACACACATTAATATTAAGGAAGAAAATAAATCGCACAAAACAAACACCATACAGACCAAGCCACCAAAACTGTAATAAACCTCAGCAAAACAAGCAAAACAAACCAGTATTCACACCCAACAAACCCAACATAACCACCATAAAAACTGAACAAAAAATCATAAAATTCAACAAATTTTAAAAAATCCTCAAAAATTCATTAAAATCATGTAAAATAACAAAAAAATCCTCAAAAAAGGTTGAAATAAAAATTCATTATTGTATAATATAAGTTACATAGACATACGTTATCATTTATTCACGGTTTTCGTAATTATATTAAGTATTTTTCAAGTTAAACTTTGTTCAAAAGCTTGATTTATTAAATTATTTGATTTAAAATATAATTACAGATAAACTATCATAAATGATTTCAAATTAAGTTTATGAAGGTTAAAAATTTTAGGAGGAATAAACCAATGAAATTAAACAAAAAATTATTGACAGCAGCATTAGCTGGTGCTTTAATCGTAACTGCAGTTCCAGCAGGAACATTCGCAGCAAGCACTGAAAAAGAAGAACAAAACTATAGACCAGAAGAAGCAATGGCAAGATTACAAGAACACCTAGATGCTATCAAAGTGTTAAATCTTCAAAGACAAGAACTTGTTTCTGCTGCGTTCAATGGTCAAGCTAATCAACATGATTTAAGAGGCGAAATTGAAAGAAGTCAAGCAGTTACTGCTCAAGCTAAAAAAGCTAAAGAACAAGCAGATGCAGCATTAGAACAAGCTATAGCTAACAAGAGTGCAGCGTATGCAGCAAAAGATGCAGCTTTCAAGAAATTACAAGCAGCTAATGAAGCTTTCACAAAAGCTAACAACAATAAAGAAAAAGAATTAGCAGCAGCAAAAGACGCAAAAAATTTAGCTGAAAAACAAGCTGCAGATAAATACCAAGTAACAATGGAAAGCATCAATACTAAATACAATGATGAAGTTAGTAAAGTTGCTAAAGCTGAAGTAAAAGTGAAAGGCGCTAAAACATCTTATGAAGAAGCATTAAAATTAAATGAAAAAGACTCTTCAGATGTAGTAGCTAAGAAAAACGCATGGGAAGATGCTGAATTAGAATTAGCAAAAGCTCAAAAGAACTTAAAAGTTGCAGAAAATAATAGAGATGCAGCAGTTAAAGCAGCTAAAGACTTATTAGCTCAAGAAAACAAAGTTGCTCAATCTAACTATGATGCAGAACTTAGAAGAATAGATAAACAATACAACTACAATGGTCTTTACGGAGATAAATTAGTTGCAGAATTAAATAGATTAAGAAGAGAACAATTAAATGCTAAAACAGCATATGCTGATTCTATTACTAACTATGAAAGAGCAGTAGCAGCAGAAGAAGCAGCTAAACAAGCAGCTTTAAAAGCAACAGAAGCTTATTCAAAAGCTAGTGAAATTTCATTAAAGAAAGTTTCTGAATTAAAAGAAATCGAAGTTAAATTACAAGAAAGATATGTAAGAGTAGCAGCTTTATTGAAAGATCAAGGCATGACTATTAATGCATTAGCTGGTAAATTAGCTGAAGATAACATTAAAGAATTACAACAAGTAGCTAAATTAACAGGAAGCCAACAAATAGAATATATTGCAAAATTAAAGAAAGAAATTGCTGAATTAGAAGCTAAATACAACAAGGTTAAAGAAGAAGTAAACACTACAAAAGGTCTTGTAACTTACAAATTTGCAGTAAAAGACACAGAAGGCAAAGGTGTTGAAGGATTAACATTAAAATTAACTTCTGTTGATGATACTAATAAATCTTTCACAGCTTCTTCTGATAAAGATGGTAACATCTTCTTCAAGAGCATATTAGAAGGAAAATATACTGTAACTGTAGTTAGAGTTCCAAAAGGATACGATGTATACCAAGGTGGAAAGAAAATCGACTCTGTAAAAGCATTATTTAGAGCAGAATCAGAAGTAAAAGCTGAAAACAACGCTGAAGAAGCTACAGCTAAAAAAGATGAAAAATCAGCTAACAAGAAAATTGAACTTCCATTAACAGTTGATGTTGGTGAACAAAAAGAATCTACTGATAAGAAAGAAAACAAAGACGAAAAAGTTATCGATGGTGGAACTATCGTTGTTGAAAAGAAAAAGAATGACAACAAAGATAACAAAAAACCAGAAAAGAAAGAAACTAAGAAACCAGCTACACCAGCTAAACCTAAAAAGAGATTACCAAAAGCAGGTGCAGCAGCTGAAGCAGCTACAATAGCAGCAGCAGCTATGGCTACAATGGGTGGAGCTTATCTTTCACTTAAAAAACGTAAATAATTTACGCAAGTAGTTATACTAAAAAGATTTAGAGAGGATTTATATCCTCTCTTTTTTTTTCGCCAAATTTTGGATTGAATAAAACACATTCTTTACAGATCTAGCTTGTATTGAAAAAGCGTCTCATTCATCCAGAAAATCTTGTGGTAGATTTGAGTAATATCTAGAATCACAAAAATTGTCAGAATAAAACAAAATAATGATTCTGCCTAGTTATATTGATTAAAATCAGCATCTAAGCATTTTGCAAGAAGTCTATAATTAAGACAATAGAATGTATTAGAAAATTTTTGAGAAGTCACCTACTTAATACATAAATCTTCAACAAATAAACTAACGAATACAAAAAAATCGGTTCACTAATTCTATCAGCACAAGACAACAAATATTTAACCTAGTTTCTAAAAATATTTTACGTCAAATTATAATCGCAATTAATGATTTCTGATTATATTAGAATTATTTATTAAAGTTTAATATGGTGATGGATTATTTTCATAATGATAAAATATACAAAATTAAAAATCTGATAAAATTACCATTGCGTAATATTGACAAATTAAGAACAAATAAATACACTAAAGAAATAATATTGAACTTGATATTGTTTAATAATTTATTTTGCTGAATCTAATTATCAAAAATTTTTTGATTTCAGAAAAATACACGAATTATTCTAATATTTCATATAAAAATTATAAAATCTCAACATAATTTTAGGTCTTTAAAAATTTTTGAAATTAAATAAAAAAACCGTAAATGCATAAAAAACCAAACAATACTATAAAAAACCAATACATAGCTGTAAAATATTTATTTTTTATTGTTTATCAATAACGTGTGCATTAACGTAAAGTGACAGAAAAGCGTCACTTTAATGATTTTAAAAGATTTTTAAAATTTTCTATTAAAAGGGTTGAATTATCTTTCCTTTGCGATATAATATGAATATATGGAATTTGTGTTTTCAAATGATCAAAAAAATATTTTGCATGAAAATATTGGGAAATACAGCATTTAAATGATTATATAATTTTTTTGATTATAGAAAACACAATTCCTAGAAAGAAATTGTGAGGTTTATTTTCAGAAACATTACAAAAATTACAATTTTGTAATAATTACAACTCGCAAAATAATATGTTTCGCAATAAACTAAACAAAAATTATAAAAAAAGAAAGGAAAACGTAATGAATAACAAAAAGATTTTTGAAAAAATCATTACCGAAAAAAGAGCAAAAAGCTCTACTGAAAGACCAAAATATGGTCTTAGAAAATTAACTGTCGGCGTGGTTTCATGCCTATTAGGTTACATGATGTTCATGACACCTAATGTAACATTAGCCGAAAAAGTTGAAAAAGTAGAAGCTACAACAGCGACTATCGAACAACCAGCTGAAGAGGTTTCGGCAAAACATGAAGAAAAACCTGTTGAAGAAAAACAAGAGGAAGCTATTGAAGTAAGCGATGAAACAGCAGCTAAGGATGAACAATTAAAAGCACCTGTAGAAGAGAAAGAAGCTGCTAACGAAACTGACAAATCCACTGAATTCAAATTAACAGACAAGCAAAAGAAAAAGCTAGAAGATGCAGGCTTTGATGCAGGGCAAATTCAAGAAATTGAAAAAGACATTAAATTAGAATTAGAAAAAGATTCTAATTATGATGTAGAAAAACACATCAGCGATGCAATAGAAAAGGCAAATCAACCAGAACTAGCATTGGCACCTCAAGACACACCAACATCAGTAAGAGATGCAGCTGCGCCTGAAGACACACATACAGACGCTGATGCAAAAGATGCAGTCCACGGCTATGTTGGTGTTTTAGTTGGTGGTGATGTAAACGCTAATCTAAAGGAAGAAACAGGCCAAAGATTTAAACCAATAGAAGGTGTTAAAGTCTACTTCCAATGGTATGAAAGTAAAGGAAATAGAACATCACCAACTTATTATGCTGTTTCAGGAGCTGACGGACAATTCCACATTAAAATGAAACCATATATTGGTCAAGATGGAAAATTAGTAAAATTCGACGCAGATACAACAGTATCAGCAGGCGGAGAATCTTATAAGATGTGGGTAGATGAATCTACAATTCCGGAAGGCTACCAACTTCAATACTCTACAGGAGAAGGTATAGAATTTAACGACAGAAGAGTAGCAGGTGGTGGATACAACCTAGGACCTAATACTCTTGTAAACTACAGAGTCCTTCTAATGAAAAAACAAGATGAAGTTAAGATGCATAAAGAAATAGCAACGCCAACAACTCCACAAATCTTTTCTACCGATCCTGGTCAAGGTGCGGTAAGAGGTAAGGTATCTTGGGACTATGAATCTGCAGGTGGTGTCCAATGGGGTATAGTATCAACTCCATCAACACCAGCTGAAGGTGTAAAAGTTACTGCATCCTACCTATCTGACTATGCATTGAAACAAATTTACAGTGCTAAAACAGCTAATATGCTAGGTCTTTCCAAACCAAGCGATATTCGTGGTACTGGATGGACTTTCAAAAATGAGACTCAATTACAAGAATGGATTGCCAAACAAGTAGCAGCTGATAAGGACAAATGGATAGCAGAAACTGTAAGTGCAGTTACAAACGCTGAAGGTGAATACAAAATCCAATTTAAGGGAACTTGGGGACCAGAAAGAAATGATTCTAGTGTAGCTGATAGTGAAAGAGTAGCAGGTAAATTCTACGCAAAAGATGGACATAAATGGACTCAAGAAGAAGTAGATCGTCTAGGTACAGTAGCAGAACATGCTGACGAGGGATCATTCTTAACAGGTGCACTTAACCATAATGAAAAACATATTAATACCGACTGGTTATTTATCTCAATTTCGGATGGCAATAAGGTTGAAGTTAAAGAAGATGATAAGAAGGATAAAACACCCGAGGAAATAAAGGCACTTGAAGAAGCGGCAAAAGAAGCGGCAAAAAAGGTTGCTAATCATAAAGCAATAGAAAACGTAGTATTAAGAACTCCATGGAACTACAACTGGTACACAGGATCTAACAACGCTTGGGGTATCCACGGTGGCTGGGCACAAGCAGCTTTTGGAGTATCTACAGTTCAAGCTGCAAACTCTACAAGGGCAGACTTTAACCTTGCACCAGCAGAAATTAAGTTCAACATTACAAACTTTGATACTCAAGCAAATACAGCAACACCAGGAGATGTAGCAGTAACAAATACCGCAGGCCTTCCTTACAAGAATACAAATGATTCATTCAAAATTGTATGGTATGACCAAGACGGAAATAAGATAAAATAAGAGCCTACACAAAAACCTACATCAACAGGTGCATTAGCAGAAGGAACTTTTGATACAAAAAATGTAAAGGAAACAAAAACCTTTATAGCAAAGCTTCACTATGTTAAACCAGATGGAAAATTAGGTCAAGTATTAGCCCAAGATGCATTTACTGTTAAGGTTAACGATAAAATCGGCTCACTTTATGAAGAAGCTAACTTCTCAAATGGTGAAACAAAAGATGCAACTTATAAAGCAACAGGACTTCCAAAGGAACTTACAATAGACGAAGCAACAGGAAAGGTAACAGGAAAGCCAACTGAAGCTGGTAAATTTAATGTAACTACAACTGTTACAGTAGCAGCAGATGATGCAGAAGCTGAAGATGTTTCAGTAGATAAAACTGATGAATATATTATCACTGACTCACCATTAAAAGATGGAGCAGTTGATACTAAGTATGACGCAACAATTGCACCTACTCCTATAGATGGATATATCTTTAAAAATGTAAAAGCTAAATTTATCAAAGGAAAAGAAATTGCAGGACTAACTATTACTGGAGATAAGATCACAGGTACACCTAAAGCAAAACTTGATGCGACTCAAGAAGATCCAAATGTTGAAGTAACTTATGATATCTACCAAGTAGGTAAAAATGGAAAAGAATTCTTAGTTAAAAAAGATCACATTGACAGAGTTCCTCTATCAATTAAAGACGGAGAAGCGGTTAAATACACACCAGCATACGAACCAGTAGAAGGTAAAGTAGGCGAAGAAGCAACAGTAAAAGCTCCAACATTCCTAGACGAAAAGAGCACAGAAGCTACAAAGCCAGAAGCTAATCCTCAACCAACAGGTATGAAATTTGCTTTAGGTGCTGGATATACGGGAACAGCAACTGTAGATGCACAAACTGGTGCGGTAACTTACACTCCACAAGCTGGTGACGAAGGAAAAGCTATAAACGTACCGGTAGTTGTAACTTACAGCGATGGTACAACAGATGAAGCAACAGCAGTTATTAATGTGGCGGACAGAACAAAGACAACAGTTGATGGAGAACCAAAAACAGTAAAACCAACTGATGATGTTCAAGATACAGGTCTAACAGTAAAAGACCAAGACAAAGCTACACCAACAACAGTAACAGCCAAAGACGAAGATGGAACTGAAGTTGAAGTAACAGTAGATCCAACTACAGGAAAGATTTCTGTAAAACCAGGAACAACAGTAGATGGACCAATTACAGTAACCGTAAAAGACGACGACTTCAAAACTGACGAAAATCCAAAAGGTGAAAAGACATTCGAAGTACCAGTAGAAGGTCATAAAAAAGATGTAGACGACAACAGAACAAAGACAACAGTTGATGGAGAACCAAAAACAGTAAAACCAACTGATGATGTTCAAGATACAGGTCTAACAGTAAAAGACCAAGACAAAGCTACACCAACAACAGTAACAGCCAAAGACGAAGATGGAACTGAAGTTGAAGTAACAGTAGATCCAACTACAGGAAAGATTTCTGTAAAACCAGGAACAACAGTAGATGGACCAATTACAGTAACCGTAAAAGACGACGACTTCAAAACTGACGAAAATCCAAAAGGTGAAAAGACATTCGAAGTACCAGTAGAAGGTCATAAAAAAGATGTAGACGACAACAATTCTGAAACTACACCTACAGTAGAAGAATATCTAGTAGTATTTGATGCAAATGGTGGTACACCAACAACTCAAAAAGCAAAAGTCAAAGACGGCGAAAAAGTAGAAGGTGTTACAGAACCTACTAGAGAAGGATACAAGTTTGTTAAATGGGTAGTTCTAGGAACAGACAAGACATTTGACACAAATGCTAACTTCAGCAAAGACATGATTACTGATGGTAGCAAGAGTCTAATGGTTGTAGCAGTTTGGGAAAAAGTTGAAGATAAACAAACTCAAGCTGACAAGATAACACCAAATATTCCAACTGAAAAAACTGGCGTAAAAGATCTTGAAAACTTAACTGATAAAGAAAAAGAAGAAGTTAAGGACAAGATTGAAAAAGCCAACAAGGAAAAATTCCCAGAAGGAACAAAGGTAGATGTAGATGATAAGGGTAATGCAACAATCACATACCCAGATGGATCAAAGGATACAATTCCAGCAGAAGACCTTGTATTCCAATACAAACATGGTGATCCAGCTATTGAAGACAAACCAGAACTTAAGATAGCTGATATCATAGATCCAACAGTTCCTGGAAAAACTGATGTAGGCGACAAGAACAATCTAACTGATAAAGAAAAACAAGAAATCAAAGATAAGATTGAAAAAGCCAACAAGGGTAACTTCCCAGAAGGAACTAAGGTTGACGTTGATGACAAGGGTAAAGCAACAATCACTTATCCTGATGGGTCAAAGGATGTTATTCCAGCTGATAAATTAGTAAATGAAAAATCTAAAGATAACAGCGGAACAACACCATCAACACCATCAACACCATCAACACCATCAGATGACAATAATAATGAAAAACCATCTGACAACAACAATGGCGAAAAACCATCAGATAACAACAAACCATCTGATAATGGTGAAAAACAACCTGAAGGAACTATCGCTGATAAGGTAGACCCAGCAGTTCCAGGAAAGACTAAGGTAAAAGATCCTTCTAACTTAACTAATGAAGAAAAATCAAAGGTTAAAGAAGCTATTGAAAAAGCTAACAAGGATAAATTCCCACAAGGAACTAAGGTTGAAATCGGAAACGACGGATCAGCTACTATCACTTATCCAGATGGATCTAAGGATACTATCAAGGGTAGTGATTTAGTTGAAAAGATTGCAGATGCACCAACTAGACCTTCTAGACAAGACAGTCCATCTAAGACGGACAAACCATCTAAGAAGAAATTACCAAAAGCAGGTATTGAATCAGAAGCTATGATGATGGCTGCTGCAGCACTATCTACTTTGGGTGGATTGTATGTTTCAAGGAAGAAAAAAGAAGATGAAGAATAAATTATAGATTCGATTCTGTAGTTTATTGAACTGAAGATACCCGATCATATGATCGGGTATTTTTATATGCAAAAATTTATTTTCTGAAACTCCAACAAAAAAAGAGCCGTATTACAGGCTCGCGTTGCTTCGTTGAAGATATTTTTTAAATTTTGTGAGTTCTTCTTGGTTATTGATTTGAATCCATTTGTGTGAGTAGTGTTTTTTCATATTTGCGTAGTTTTCTCGTTTCTTTTTGCTGCGTCCCTCTATGAGTATCCATTTGATGAATTCAAAATCTAGTCTTTCGGGACAATTGTCTGCCATGCTTTCTCTGGTTTTGCCATGGTATTTGATGTAGCGTTTGATGGCTCTTAGTAGGCAATTGAATCTGTTGAAATTAAGAAATACTATGATATCAGATAGAGCGAGTCTTTCTGTTTTCTTTAATTTGTCGTAGTTTCCATCTATTACCCAATCGTCTTGTTTCATAAAATTTTCTACTATGTTAATTGCTTCGTCAAGGTCTCTTTCTTTCCAGTTTTCTGTGAGATTTACTTGGTCGAGGTGAAGCAATGGCAGATCGTATGTTTGTGATATGTCTTGTGCCAATGTTGATTTGCCGGATGCTGAATATCCGATTATTGAAATTTTCACGTTTTTCTCCTTGTATTAATATGATCATCTTCTATTATTATATATAATAATGAAGGTGTTGTCACGTTACTATTTTTGCATTTGATGGTATAATGTATGTAGTGATTTTTTGCGGATTTTTATGTGCATAAAAGTCTTATTATATGTTAAAATAATAATTGTTAATTAGGAGATGATAGTATGAAGAGATTGATACCTATTGCGATTTTGGTTTTGGTATTGACGACGGGTTGTTTGAGAAAGCCGGAGCACTACGAATCGATGAGAAATATGGAAACGGCAGAGTCTGTGGAACATGAATCTACAGAACAAGCTAAGCCAGAAGATTCAAAACCAGAACAACCAGAGCAAAAGCCTTCTGAAGAAAATACTGATTCTAATAAGCCAGAAGAATCTACTGAAAAGAAGACTATGAAGGTTACTACAGATATTTTGAATTTGAGAAGTGAAGCTAGCACTAATTCTTCTATTGTTACTAAGTTAAAGAAGGATGATGAGCTTAAGGTTATCGAAGAAACTAAGGATGACAATGGTACTACTTGGGTTAAGGTTGATTTTAATGGTCAAGTAGGTTTTGTTTCTAAGGAATTTTTGGGTGAGTAAATGATTGATATTAATAGCAAGATAATGGCGGACATGAAGAATGGTTCGAGCAATATGGATCAGGCTGTTGCGACTGCAATTGAATATGCAAGACTTGGTTACAAGAAGGTTGTGAGTGCATCGGAGATTTCTACGAATGGTAGGGTTCTGACATCTGATGAAAAGCAACTTCTTATCGACAGGATTAATGATGAACTTGATTACCAAAAGATTGATTTTCAAGTGTTGTCTGGTAATTTGATGAGCTGTGATCCCAAGATGATGGAATATTTTCACAATGATTTGATTAGTTCAATTAATTATTCCAGATATATTTTACTGGAGCTTCCAAGTACAACTGAATACAAGGATTTGAACAAGTTTATTTACGATATCCAAATCAAGGGCTTTGTTCCGATTATCGTTCATCCAGAAAGGTGCAAATACGTCCAAGAAAATCCAGATTATTTGATTTCGTTGAAGGAAAGAGATTGTTTGGTGCAATTAGATATGGGTTCTGTGGTTAAGTCCAAGTCAAGCAGGTTATACAAGACTGCCAAGGAGTTGTTGGAAAGACAAATGGTGGATGTTGTGGCTACGGAAGTGGAAAATGCATACGAGGCAGAATATGTTAGAGATGGGATTAAGATTCTTCATAAGATTATAGATTCGGATTATTTTGATTTGATTATGAGACTTAATCCACAACTTATCATTGAAGATGAAAGAATAGACAGGATTCCTGTTTTGAACAAGAAGAGTGGCGGAGTTTTGTCGAGGATTTTTGGTAAGAGGAGATAAGATGAGAGATAACTTATTTGTAAGAACTTTGAGAAATAGATTTGTTCCTATTGTTATGGTGGCGCTTTTGTTCGGTATCGCTATGATTTGCTACGATGTTATGTGGGTGAGACCTGTGTACAGCGTGGATTCAAAGGTTGTAGTGAGTGCGAAAAGCGGCAACACTTCTACTACTCAAATAGAAACTGTGAAGTCTTTGGTTAAATCAAGAACTGTATTGACTGAAGTGAAGCAAAATTTGAAATTGAGATCAAATGTTGAAGATTTGGGAAAGAAAATCAGCGTTTCAGATGAAAATTCAAAGATTGTTGGTATAAATGTTGAAGATACTGTTATTCAACGTGCAAGAGATATTGCGGATGAATTGGCAGATATTACTGTGAAGAGTGATGCGGACGAATACACTGTTAAGGTGTTGGAATACTCTTCTGCGCCACTTCAAGCTGTGTCTCCAAATCTGGTTATGGACACTTTGTTGGCGTATGCCGTAGGATTTTTTATTTCATTGATAGCTTTCATGGTGAGGGAATCTCACGATGATGTTATGAGAGTGGACACAAATGTAGAGGATTTGGGAGTAAGTATTATTGGAGATATTCCTTATGTTGATGAAAGGGGTGCGATGATAGATGAAGGATAAGACTTTGTTTAATGAACAATACAAATACCTTCGAACTAATGTGAAGTTCGCTGGGGATGGCATTAAATCTATCGTGGTTACTTCGGGATATTTCGGAGAAGGCAAGACTTCTGTGGCGGCTAACTTGGCGAAGAGTTTCGCCTTGTCCAATCACAAGGTTGTTATTGTGGATATGGATTTGAGAAGACCTAGCTTGAGGAATTTCTACGATATTGACACTGAAATTGGCGTTACTAATGTCGTTGTGAACAAGATGGATTTCAATCTTGCGATAAGCCATGACGAATCGATATGGGATTTGGATATTATTCACGCTGGAGCTATTCCTCCAAATGCGAACGAGCTTGTTTCGAGCGATTCTATGAAGAATTTCATTCGTATTTTGGAAGCTAATTACGATTATGTGATTATCGACACTCCACCAATCGAAGCTTATTCCGATGCGGTTGTGTTGTCAGCGATTTGCGATGCGACTTTGTTGGTGTACAAGGTTGGAGAAACTAAAAAGAGCGATATCGAAAAATCAATCGATTCAATTAGAAATGTCAACGGCAATTTGATAGGACTTGTACGTATTAATGAAAAGTAATTATAGGCTGACTGATTTTACGTGAATCAGTTGGCTTATTTTTTATAGAAAGGGAAATTATGATTGAAAAGTTACGAGAAAAATCTCAAACTGTGTTGTTGAAGCCTTCGATTAGAGTGCTGTATCTGAGAAAACTACGAGATTCTGTAAAAAATCATAGGGAAGAAATAATATCAGCTTTGAAGGAAGATATCGGAAAAAGCGAATACGAGGGTTTCATGACAGAGTATGCAACTGTTATGCAGGAGTTGAATTTTTTCATTAACAATACTTTAAAACTTGCAAGAACAAAGAACGCCTCTTTTGATTTGCTGACTTTTCCAAACAAAACTGAAATCAGAAACAGAGCGTTCGGCGTGTGCTTGATTATTAGTCCGTGGAATTATCCTTTTAATTTGAGTATGATTCCTGTGATTGATGCGGTTGCTGCTGGAAATAGCGTGTATTTGATGATGAGCAGAAAGAATCCAAGGATAAGAAAACTGATGAAAGAGGTTTTGAAGCCGGTGGAGGATATTGTTCATATTGAAAATGACAGAAGTTATGATGAGGTGTTGGAAGAAAAGTTTGATTTTTACTTTTTCACTGGTAGCAAAAACAGAGGACAGGCTGTGTACAAGAAAGCAGCTGAGTATTTGAAGCCATGTGTCTTGGAATTGGGAGGAAAAAGTCCTTGTATCGTGGACAAGGATGTCGATTTAAAAGATGTAGCGAAGAAAATCTGCTGGGCGAAGTTCACGAATTCCGGACAAACTTGTGTGGCGGTAGACTATTTGGTGGTGGAAGAAAGCATCAAGGATAGGTTGCTGCATTATATATTGAAGGAAATCGACGAGAATTATTCCGATATTTCAGAAATGTCTAGGATAAAAACCAAGGAGAAATACGACGAGTTCAGAAAAATTATGATGGATAGAACGGACAGAATCGGTGGGAAATACCACGATGATGAGATGATTATTGAACCATGTGTGTTCATTGATGCGACTTTTAATGATGAGATAATGAAAGACGAGATATTTGGGCCGTTGTTGCCGGTGATTTCATACACTGATATTGATGCGATGTTGATGCATATTAGAAGAATGGACAATCCGTTGGCATTTTATGTGTTCACCAAAGACAAGAAATTGTGCGATTATATCACGAATTCTGTGGGATTTGGCGGTGGGTGTATCAACGATTGTATGATGCACATTTCCAACAACAAGGCGCCATTCGGTGGATTTGGCAACAGCGGACTTGGCCATTATCATGGTAAATGGGGATTTGACACTTTTTCACACAAACAATCGATCTATGTTTCTAGAAAAATCGACAATCCATTTAGATTCAAACCATTTACGGACAAGAAGCTTAATTTAATGAAAAAATTCCTCGGCTAATTAGAACATAAGCTGTTATATAGATGAGAGAGATTATAGGAATTGTGATTGTGAATTTCTTCTTGTATAATTTGTGCTTGAAGATTACCATGGAGTTTAATGCTCCGATGAATCCGCCGATTATGCACAAGAATATCAGAACATTTTCAGCGATTCTATATTTGCTGTGAACGGCTTTTCTTTTATCTATAAGAAAGGCCAGGAAAGTTATTAAATTTATTATTAAAAAATATATACTAAACATTACATCACCCAAAATTATTGTACCATAAGGAGAGATATGAGATTAGATAGAATGCTTAGCGAGATGAAAATCGCGACGAGAAAAGAGATAAAACAAATGGTGAAGAAGGGGATAATCACGGTGAACGATGTGACTGTGAAGAAGTCCTCTGAGCATATAGATGAAAACAACGATGTGGTAAAAATCTACGATGAGGTCATTGAGTACAGAAAGTATTTGTATTTCGTGATGAACAAGAGAAAAGGAGTTACGAGTCATTCGAAAGATCCTATGTACAAGACTGTGATTGACGATATGGGAGAATTGTGTGTGTTTGATTTGAACCCAGTGGGAAGATTGGATTTGGATACGACAGGTCTTTTGATTATAACAAACGACGGGAAATTTGCGCACAATTTGATTTCTCCGAAAAAAGACGTGTCCAAGAAGTACAAGGTCACTTTGAGAGATAAGGTCGATGAGAAATACAATGACACTTTCGAAAAAGGAATCAAGTTGATGCCGGAAGATATCGTAACGAAACCTGCTACGATGGAAATTATCGACGATTACAATTGCTACCTTACTATAAAAGAAGGCAAATATCACCAAGTAAAAAGAATGTTCGAAAAAGTTGGAAATGAAGTTGTTGAACTACAAAGAGTTCAGATAGGAGATTTCAAATTGCCAGAGAATTTGGAAGAGGGAGACTTCAGAGAACTTACTGATGAGGAACTCAAAATCCTTGGATTAGAAGAAGAATAAACAAAAAATCTCAATTTAACGTAAAAGTTGAATTGAGATTTTATTTTGTGCGCCTCTTTTTGAGGACGTATTTGTATAATGTGTCGAAAAACAAAAACAACGAATAAGCACCAGGATCGATAACACCAACAGAATAAATTGCATTGTGACGTGCTTTTCCTTTATTTGCAGCCATATTAGCTGTATTATCGCAAGCTATCTTGCAGTCTACACTTATTTTCTTCATTAATCTAATAGTATTTTCGTTTTTATTTTCTTCAAAGCTTTTTTCTGCAGCATGAATGCAGTCTAGAATTGTCTTGTCATTTAACTTACAGTTTCCAACAAGCTTCACGGATTCTGTCGTTATTTTCAAAATTTGGCCAAACATTTCACGCTCGATAACATCTGCATCTGTAAGATATTCTGAAACCTTATCACATACATAAGAGTAGATAGGGGATGTTGCGCCTTTTACTTTGTATGTAAATAGAAATGATAGATTCTTGAATTGTGTGGAGATGTCATCATCTTTAAAATCTGGAAAAGTTGTAAATAATTCCCTGAATCCATTGTTGAGGTTAGAACCGTGGTCTCTGTTGCTCAAATTCTCATCGAGCTTATTCAAAAGTGAACAATTTACCATTAAACATTCCTGATACATCGTGAAAACTCTGTAAATATCATGATTTGTAAATCCCATAAGTACCTCCTTTCTTACTTAATATTATACATTATTACAGAAAATTTGAAAAAATTTCAAAAAACACTTGACAAGTATGATTTAGGAGCGTATACTGTAATAGTTGTCTGAAAGAGACGTAACAAAAACTTGATTAAGTTTACAAGAATTTAAAAAAGTTTTAAAAAAAGTCTTGACAAGCTAAAAAAAGTATAGTATACTTTAATAGTTGTCACTTGAGGCAACGAAATAATTTAACAAAGAACCTTAATAAATTAAATAAAGTAAATACTTTGAGAGAAGTACAAACCAAACAATAATTCGGTGAGAATAAAAAA
>OIEX01000118.1_pt1 | contig 56092 bp, 62 predicted proteins | sample 1581911 | NCBI WGS metagenome assembly OIEX01 (sample SAMN07977761, study PRJEB24534) | human gut metagenome | reverse complement strand
TGTTCTGGATCAACAGTCTCCGCTCTTCGTACTCAAGGGCGGACGTGTCGTTGCCATGCGATTGGCCGCTGGATCAACGTCGTTCCGCGACTACTCATGAATATTGATATTATGCATTTTCGTACTTGTACTTTAATTGAAAGCGCTGAATGGTCGACACCATGAAAATGCCCACTACACCCCTGCTGGATAGTCCGGAAACTGGTTCGCCAAAATGCATAAAGAAGTCGAGTGCCGGAGAGCAGATCCGGACAGGTTCAGGATTCAAGCTGAGTCATAATCTGGACGGTTCGATGAGGGTTTTGATCTTTCAACCACGGCGATCATCTGATCAATCCAAAATAACTTCAAAGACGATGGCGGTTACATGCGAACGATAAACTTAAGGTGCTTTCCGCATGGCGGTCTTGCGGCACTTGTTGTCTTGATGGGGCTTTTGATGACCTCGAGTGGCGCTTTCGCGCAAAAATCGGCTGCATTTCTTTTGCCGGGAAGCATCAACGATCAGAGTTGGAATTCGGAAGGCTTCAAAAGCACCGAAAGGTTCAAGGAGTTGGGTTGGAACGTTACTTACTCCGAAAACGTTCAAGCTGCAGATATGGTTGAAAGTATGCGTCAATATGCCCGGAAGGGAGTTGATGTTGTGGTTGGACATTCGGGTCGCTTTCTCTCAGCGGCTCAGCGGGTCGGGCCGGAGTTCCCGAAAACGCTATTCCTAATCGGATCAGGAGCCACCGGTTCGGGGAAGAATGTTGCATCAATTGAGTACGACAACGCACAGTTCGGCTACCTAATGGGCGTTCTTGCTGCTCGCATGTCCAAGACAAACAAGATCGGTGCTATTAGCGGCCTTGAAGGGTTACCTACCGTGACGGCGCAAGTTGGCGCCTTCCGAAAGGGCGCAATAAGTGTACGACCGAATATCGAAGTAAAGGTTATCTATCTGCAAAGCATGGAAGACCCGACAGCTGCGAAGGAAGCGGCGCTATCGCTGATCACGCGCGGTGCTGACGTAGTTTCTGGAAAACTGAATGCTGGTCAAGCCGGGCTCATCAAAGCGGCGAAGGAAAGAGGTGTTTTTGTTACAGGGCGTTCGCTGGGGCACACACAGATTGCGCCGGAGGCTGTGCTCGCAAATGTCGTCGAAGAATGGCCGGAGATGTATGCCGCAGCCGTTCAGCAAAACAAGACAGAAAGTGTTGGCGGCAAGTATCTGATTTATGGCTTGGGAAGCAGCGGAACAACCGGTGCACGTTTACGCTATTCGAAAGAACTCGAATTCAACCCGGCGGTTCCCGCCTCAGTGGTTGGCGAACTGGAAAAGATCAAAAAGCAGTTGGCGTCAGGCCAGCTGAAGATCAACGTAACACGCCAAGATGCACGCGGTGGAATCTGATCCTCGCGTCCCCGCCAAATTGGAGAATCTGATGTTGGAAATGCGTGGTATCTGCAAGGACTACGGTTCGCTACGCGCAGCGCGCGGCATTGATGTCAAAGTTGGACGAGGACAGATTTTGGGCCTACTCGGCGAAAATGGCGCTGGCAAAAGCACGCTGATGAAGATTCTTTTCGGCATCGTGCGACCAGATGCAGGAAAGATCTTTTTCAAAGGGCGTGAGCTGACCGGACACACGCCGAAGGACGCGATTGCCGTCGGCATCGGCATGATCCATCAGCACTTTATGCTGGTCGACGCGATGACGGTAACTGAAAACGTCATGCTAGGGTGGAATGAATTGGGTCATCCAGTGCGCGCTCAGCAATGCGCCAAACTAATCGTGGACGCAAGTAGAACTTACGGGTTGGAGGTCGATCCTGACGCGAAGGTCGGGCAACTTAGTTACGGCAGCCGACAGCGAGTAGAGATTGTGAAGTCGATTATCCGTGGCGCCGATCTCCTTGTGCTTGATGAGCCGACATCGAACTTGAGTCCCCCGGAAGTTAAGCAACTTCTCGACGTCATGCGACAGCTTCGAGAACAGGGAAAGTCGGTTATTTTCATTTCGCACAAGCTTGGTGAGATTTTGGAGGTCTGCGACGACATCGTCGTGCTGCGGGACGGGAAAGTCATCGGCCAATGCGCCGCAAAATCCGCAACCAAAACGAGTTTGGCTCAGATGATGGTCGGACGGGAGGTGCCACCACCGATAAGGCGTGTAGAGCGCGCGCTCGGACCGGAGGTTCTGACTGTGAAAGGATTGTCACAACGTGGCGCCAGCGGTGTCATGAAACTCACCGATATCAACCTGTCTTTGCATGCTGGAGAGATCGTCGCTATCGCAGGCATTGACGGTAATGGTCAGGCTGATTTCGTGAACGTACTCGCTGGCTTGAAGAGTTCAGATCAGGGCAGCATATTGTTGGATGGTCGTGATATCACCCGCGCCAATGTTCGATTTCGACTCTCTTCTGGCATTTCTTATATCCCGGTGGATCGGATTCACACTTCCCTGGTGCCAAGCATGTCGGTCGAAGAAAACCTTGCCCTTCGGGATTTTTTTAATCCGCCGTTTTCCCGTCACGGCTTACTCGACTTTTCTGCTATCCGCTCGTCTGCAGTTCGAAGAATTGGACAGTTCGGGATCAACGTCGCCAGATCGACCACACCGGTGCAAACTTTGTCGGGCGGCAATCAACAAAAAATTGTCCTTGCGCGCGAGATTGGACGCAGCCCAAAAGTGCTGATCGCACACCAGCCTACGTGGGGCTTGGATCCGGGTGCCACACGGTTTGTCATCGACCAGGTGCTGGCATTGCGAGATGCGGGCGTGGCGATACTCTATCTATCCACCGAATTGGATGAAGTTCTGATTTTGGGTGACCGAATAGCCGTTATCTGTGCAGGACGGCTGTCGGAGGCTGTGCCTCGGGAACAGGTAGATGTCACCGAAATCGGCTTGGCGATGGCCGGAACCACAGCGCTCCGGCCGGCTCAAGTAGCGGAATTAGTATGACTGCACCTCGCAAAGAAAGCCACACCACCAGCACGGATGTTGCGCTTCCGGTCGTCAACCGCGCGACCGGCGTGTTGAGTGAGATCTTCGGTTCGGACGGTCTGCGAACCATGTTGCTTGTACTCATTGCGGTCTTGCTTGCTTTTGCAATAACCGCAGTGTTGATTGCGATTTCCGGCAAGAATCCTTCAGCCGCCTATTGGGCGCTGCTGAATGGCGCTTTCGGCTCGACGGATCGGATTGCGTTTGGACTCAACAGGAGCACGCCTTATATTCTCACCGGGGTCGGAGTTGCCCTTTGCTTTCGCGCAAAGGTCATCAACATAGGCTCAGAAGGACAGATTGCCGTTGGAGGACTGGCATCGACCTCGGTCGCGCTCTACTTCCCCGATATGCCGCTCGTATTAATACCTGCTGCGGTCGTCGCGGGAGCAGTCGGCGGCGCTGCGTGGGCAGGGATCGCCGCGGTCATCAGCGTCAAACGCGGCGTTCACGTCGTTTTGACGACTCTGCTGCTCAATTTTGTCGGTCTGCTGTTTGTTGGTCATTTGCTGCACGGCGTATTGGGCGACCCGGGGGCCGGTTTCCCGCAGTCACCCATTCTCACGGAAATGGCTTGGCTTCCCAAATTATTGCCAGGGACGGACTTGCATATCGGCATCGTCGCTGCAGTCCTTGCCGTGGTCGTTGGACATTTTGTCTTGTGGCGAACAACTTTCGGGTTTCGCTTACGCCTGATAGGAGAAAGCCATGCTGCTGCGGATTACGCAGGCGTGTCCAGGTCGCAATGTACGTTCACCATCATGATGATTGCGGGCGCTTTGGCGGGCGTTGCTGGCAGCATTGAAATTATGGGGATTCATTACCGTCTGATCGAGGGTTTCTCGCTTGGATTCGGATTCAGCGCCGTTGCCGTGGCTCTTTTGGCGGCTACAAACCCTATTGCCGTGCTGCCAGCGGGCCTGTTCCTCGGCTTCCTAGAGGCCGGCGCTCTGTCTATGCAGCGCGAGGTGGGTGTCCCTTCTTCGTTGGTTTTTGTCATCGTGGGGTTGACCATGGTTTTTGTATTGAGTTCAATCGGCATGAGTACGCGCCTTCGCAGGGTGTAGGTGATTTATGGATGGCAATCTTTTAATAGAGTTTCTCGGAGCGTCAATTCGCGTAGCGACCCCGCTTCTCTTTGTGGCAATTGGCGGACTCATCTCTGAGAAAGCCGGGACTTTTGCCGTGGGCATCGAGGGAATGATGCTGGCAGGGGCGTTTGGTGGCGCAGTCGCGACGATGTCGCTCGGAAGTTCTGGCGCAGGCCTGATTGTCAGCGCCGCAAGTGGCGCTGCGCTTGGGCTCATTGTTGCTATTGCAACTGCAAAGTTCCATGCAGACCAGATTGTGACCGGGTTGGCCGTAAATATCCTCGCACTCGGCCTTACAAGTTTTCTGCTGCGTGGCCTATTCGGAGGTACTGCCCCCGTCGTTCAGTTCGAGACCTTGGCAATTTTGCCAATCCCATATCTAGCGGATTTGCCGATCATCGGCCCGATCCTGTTTCGACAGCCTGCATTGGTCTATGCGGCCCTTGGTCTGGCAGTCGCTGTACATTTTTTCTTGAAGACAGGTAACGGGCTCTTGCTGCGCGCGACAGGGGAAAATCCAGACGCTGCGTTTGCGGTCGGCGCAGATCCGGTGCGAATTCGTATCCTGGCGATAGTCGTCGGTGGCGCTTTTGCAGGTTTAGGGGGGGCCGTACTCAGCCTGCAGGAGGTTGGAACTTTCACCGATGGAATGACCAATGGGCGTGGATTCATCGCTCTCGCGGCCATTATCGTTGGGCGCTGGATGCCGCTTGGCACTGTAATTAGCTGTTTGATGTTTGGGGCAGTCGCGGGGCTTGAATTGCTCGTGCAAGGATGGGGGCTGCCGGTCAGTTCCTACGTCATCCAGATGACGCCCTATTTCGTTGCATTGGCGATTCTCGCCGCCATTGGCCGCGGTGCGCAAGCGTCCGCGGCGATTGGCTTACCCTTCGTTCGTCATTAAACCAGCAATGAAGTCTGAAAGCGTTGCCGCGCGTTAGCCCGGTGCAATGATTGCAGCATGATCTCCGCCGTCGGACCCTTGGTGCTCATGCAGGATGTCGTCTGCCTTGGGGTGATCTGGTGAACGTAACCTCGCACGTGGTATAGTTTTGCTGGTTCAGAATACAAAATGTTGAGGGTGCAATGATGACTTTGGTGCACACAGGCAGAGAACCGCACACCGGAACGGTTGCAGGCAAGCCACTGCATGTGATGGCCGCCTTGAGCGCCGACATGGTGTTCATGCGCTCGCTTAGCAGCGTAGGCTTCGGCGGCCGAGTGCATAGCGTCTTCAAGCGAGTTATCAACATCGAGCTTTCGGGTGGCGGATTGTTTACGCTGGCCAGTTGCGATCTTGATAACGCACCCGACACCATCATTGTCGACAGCGCAGACTTCAGTGAGATCCACGTCGCTGCGCGCCAGCGGGTGAGTACCGTCGGAAATCTGATGCACGTCGGCCCCTTCTTGGACGTACGATTCAGAGATGTCAAGGGCTGGAGCGGCGAGTTACCGCGGTATCCCGCCGACGCTTCGCTGCTCCGACGCAATCTCCACGCACTAACTGTTTATCTCAAATGCGCCGCTGATGCGGGCGGCATGCTGCGTCTTCTAGCCGGTGGCAGCACTTTCGAGCATGATGTATCGGCGGCGCTGGCGGCTCGTTCGGGTCGCCTGTGCAATGCGCTGCTGCGCCGGAACATCGATGACGCCCGTATACATGCGAAGTCGATGATCGGTCTCGGGCCCGGACTGACGCCGTCAGGCGACGACTACCTAGTCGGCCTTTTCGCGGTCCTGAATGTCTTGCGCAGCCCAAGTCAGACCTTGCGCTGCGAATGTCTGGAAATGATCGTCGGGGCCGAGTTTGCCACCAACGCGATTAGCTACGCGGCGCTGTCGAAGGCGGCAACTGGTCGCGTCCGCGCCATCATCAGCGAACTGATTGAACGACTGATGCACGGTACCGAAAACGATTTTCTCGCGCCCTTGGCGCGCGTCTTGGCTATCGGCTCCACATCCGGAAGCGATATCGTCGCGGGCATCGTATCCGGTCTGCGCCTGCAGCTAGAGTTCGAGCAGACCGTGCAGCCGACCGCCGCAGATCCGAAGTGATGACGCCGACCAATGGGATGACCGCCCCCCACCTCAGCGGCATCGCGATGTGCCAATGTGGAGGTGTTTACCCACCCACTTGAACCGACAGGAGCGTCCAACATGAAGGTTCACGATTTAGATCGCCACACTAACAGGCAACACCACTGGTTTTTGGCTGAGAGCTACGAACTTTGGGCTGCTGCCGGTTTCAAAGACACTTTGTTAAGGTGGTCGATGAAACAGGAGATAGCAAATGGCAAAGAGAAGGCAATTCAGCCGGGAATTCAAGGTTGAAGCTGTTCAGTTGGTAACTGAACGCGGAGTTGGCGTCAGCCAGACGCGCCGCCACCAGTGAACGGACGCTTTCAGGCACTGAAACTGATCGTTTGGAATTCCGCTTTGGGTCGGGGGTGATGCTGCCAACTTACTGATTTAGTGTATGATGGTGTTTTTGAGGTGCTCCAGTGGCTTCTGTTTCTATCAGCTGTCCCTCCTGTTCAGCTACTGACGGGGTGGTGCGTAACGGCAAAAGCACCGCCGGACATCAGCGCTATCTCTGCTCTCACTGCCGTAAAACATGGCAACTGCAGTTCACTTACACCGCTTCTCAACCCGGTACGCACCAGAAAATCATTGATATGGCCATGAATGGCGTTGGATGCCGGGCAACCGCCCGCATTATGGGCGTTGGCCTCAACACGATTTTACGTCACTTAAAAAACTCAGGCCGCAGTCGGTAACCTCGCGCATACAGCCGGGCAGTGACGTCATCGTCTGCGCGGAAATGGACGAACAGTGGGGCTATGTCGGGGCTAAATCGCGCCAGCGCTGGCTGTTTTACGCGTATGACAGGCTCCGGAAGACGGTTGTTGCGCACGTATTCGGTGAACGCACTATGGCGACGCTGGGGCGTCTTATGAGCCTGCTGTCACCCTTTGACGTGGTGATATGGATGACGGATGGCTGGCCGCTGTATGAATCCCGCCTGAAGGGAAAGCTGCACGTAATCAGCAAGCGATATACGCAGCGAATTGAGCGGCATAACCTGAATCTGAGGCAGCACCTGGCACGGCTGGGACGGAAGTCGCTGTCGTTCTCAAAATCGGTGGAGCTGCATGACAAAGTCATCGGGCATTATCTGAACATAAAACACTATCAATAAGTTGGAGTCATTACCCGAATTTCTCCAACGTCATTCTGAGCGCCACGCTGAGTTCCTATAGCATCGAACTCGTCAAAAAAATATACAGCTCTTGTTTGCCGTATGTGGTCAAAAATTAAACGCAGCTTAGCTGCAGTTTCACCCATATAGCGAGTGATTAGATTATCTAAGACGACTGTATAAAGTGGTAGCTTTAACTCTGTAGCAATGACTGATGCGGACATTGTCTTACCAGTACCGGGAGGACCAGTGAAAAGAATTTTTCTTCTTGGAATAAGCCCAAACTCAGAAAGTTTATCTTTCTGTTTTTGTTCAAGCAGAACCTGATTCAATCTTTCCCTAACGCTTCCAGAAATCACCAGATCTTGAAGATGTACTGGCTTGTTCGTTTGCTCAAGTAACCCCTTAAGATCACCATCAGGCTGCTTAACAAATGGTGTAAGTCGTTTTTCAACTAAACCTACAGAACTCGTTGTTTTCTGATTTTTATCAACTAAGTTTTTTATATCATTAGCAAGCTTATGATGACCTTGCCTTGCTTCCTTAGCTGCCACCTGCAAAGCAATAGAAAAGAAACGCTGATCATCACGATCAACGTGGCTTTTCAATAAAGCTTTGATCTGCTCTGCAGTAGCCATAACCCCTCATACTCCCTTGTTCTCTTGTTGCAAAGTTTACTATAAATTCATTTAGTTCGACATCGTTACCTACCTGCTCATTACAGGAAAGTAATACCTTCATGAGCGTATCATCAATGATCAAAGTGTAATCAAACACCTAGGCATAGTACCTTCACTACGTGAACTGTATCACTCATTGTTATGTAACCTGAGTGTCCCTTTCTGGCACTTAGCTCTATCGGATAATGTATTTAAGCTGTTAATTTATAAGATTTTTCATCACTAAACTGTCTTTCATGCAACGCATCGATAAGGTCAACACATTACGTTTATAAGGAAGTAGTTTGTTTAGCGTAATGATGCAAATGCTGACCAATTAGCTTTGCCACAATTTTGCCACACCTACAACGCGCAAAATTGCACATTAGTGTTGAACAAAGCAAAATACTGCAATAGTAACTTGATGATTTTACGAGAAAAGATGGTGCCGATAATAGGAGTCGAACCTACGACCTTCGCATTACGAATTATAAGAATCCACTTCTAATTCAAAGCATTACCCCATCAACACTGCGCTCACACGTCCCACCACATCAAAACATGTAAAGCCTTGCAAGCCATTGCGAGGCCTTATGTGTCTCAGTTTTGTCCCACCTTGTATTACGACTTGCATAGCCAATGAAGATAAACGTGACGACAAACGGCGCAGCAGTCTTCTTTTCCTTCATACTTTCCCCACCCAGCATGCATACCTTTATGCCATAACTGAAGTTTATGTCTGTTATGAGCAAGAAGCGGAAGTTGGCAGTTTTGTGGACTGTCCCCACAAAAGTGACTACAGAAATAGTTGCAATTCATAATTGATCATGGGTTGTCAGTTAAACTCGTGGCGATTTAAATAGACTAATTGGGAGTGCGTCCATTACTTATATCTTGTAATGTTAACTATCAGAAATGATACAAAGATAATATGTCTTTAAAGAAAAGGCTGATGGCGAAAAGTGGCCCGATGAGGGCCACAATACGGCTGTCACTTAGACGTAAATATCAATGGTGCCAGCGGTATTTGTATCGTCTTTTTTCTCTTCTTTTTTATCAGGCTGAACTGTCGCGTCTTCATTCTTTTTCTCTGCCTGCTGCCTTAACAACTGCTCCAGTTGAGCCCTGAGGCTTTCAATTTGCTTCTGTACCAATGCAGCCATTTCTTTTTTCTGCTGTGTCGTCATCCCCTCTTCCGATGAGATTTTCCCAAGCTTTTCAGTCAGCACCTGAATTTGTCTTGTGATTTTGGCTATTTCTGATGTTCCTTCCGGGGCGGAGTTGTTTGAAATAACGGTTGAGGTATTTCCCTGAATTGTGACAGACATAGATTTCTCCTTTTAAAAAAGCACTATCGACATGCACAAAAAAATCTTTAATCGTATTTCTTGTGTCATTAATTGTTTGATGTTCAGATTGTTTTCCTCGCGGGCTGGCGCGCCTCAGAAAGTAAAGCTTGTTGACAGGGGTAAACGTTCGGCAATAATTTTCTGCCGCATGCGGGTGTTGCATAAAACGTGCTACGTTCCTTTATCGACAGGTCAGGTCACCGCTCACCCGCCGACGAGAAAGCAACACTGACATGCTAAAGCAAAAAATAGATGAATAAGTTGAGTTGTGCATATGTAGCCTGACCGTCACAAAGTATATGGTGTCTGTACCAGTAAGATGATGGCCGGACTCTTTAAAAACGAGCTGACCTGCACAATACAGGATGGACTTAGCAATGGCTGCTCCTGGCACATAGCAGACCAGAGACACTGGCGTAAAGCCATGGAGGATCGGTGGGAGGAGGTAAAAATCCTCTCATGCAAAAAATACGCAAAATCGATAACAGTTGGAAATAATTCAATACTCGCACTATCGGAAGTTCACCAGCCAGTCGTAGCACGTTCTTGCATATGACGTGGCTACGGGTTTCGAGACCGACCCGATCATCAAACGAAACATAAAATTAGCTCACATTATGAGGAAAGGTATCTTTTTGCGCTATGTAAATTCAAAGGGTTAGCCTCATTTTCCCGATGGCTTTCTCAACACTACTAGTTGTAAGCCCTTGCAATGTTCATTAATATACGTCTCACAAATAATTCACAGATATTGCAAAATGGATATTACTGAGTTTCCTTCTGGAGTAATTGAACACCTTGGCTGGTATGTATACCGATTGATTGATCCTAGGGACGGAAGCACCTTCTATGTAGGGAAAGGCAAAGGTAACCGCGTATTTGCCCATATGCGCGGTGAAGTGGCAGCGGCTGATGATGACGAGTTACTGAGCAACAAGCTAAAGCAAATCAGAGAAATAAGATTAGCGGGACTTGAAGTTATCCATGTCATCCATCGACATGGAATGACTGATGAAAAGACGGCGTACGAAGTTGAAGCAGCACTTATTGATGCCTACCCTGGGTTAACGAATATCATGAATGGTGCTGGCAGCAATGAATTCGGCGCCGCGCATGTCAAAGAGTTGATAGCAACATATCAACCCGAAACCATAACATTTCATCATAAAGCATTAATGATTTCCGTTAACAGAAGTGCAAAGGATTCAGAGCTTTATGATGCGGTTCGATTTAGCTGGCGCATTAATGTCTCTCGCGCCAGCCAAGCAGAAGTCATTCTTGCTACTGTAAGGGGGATCGTTCGAGGGGTTTTCATTGCTGATAAATGGCTCAAATCAACACGTGAAAATTTCCCTACGATGAAATACTGGGACGAGGATCCGGACTTTGAGGCAACACAAAGTTCTCGCTATGGTTTTGAAGGTCGAGAAGCCCCACCTGAAATAGCAAATCTTTATCTTGGAAAAAAAATACCAGATGAATTAAGAAAAAAAGGAGCTATGTCCCCGGTCCGTTACTCACCTAATTTTTGAGTCTTTAAGTGATAAGCATAAACCGCAGCACGATCTTCTTGCATACGACGTGCTACGGTTTCATTTATCTCCGACCGGAAACTTCTTATACAGTGTCGATATACCAACATCATAGATGATCGCCACCTTCTGGCGAGGAACGCCTGATGCAATTAATCGTCCGGCCTGCACCCATTGTTCTGGTGTAAGTTTGGGACGACGTCCACCAATTCGTCCCTGTGCGCGAGCAGCTTCCAGTCCAGCTTTTGTTCGTTCAACAATCAGTTCTCGTTCCATTTCAGCCAGGGCACCCATCACATGAAAGAAAAAACGCCCCATCGGTGTGCTGGTATCAATAGCATCCGTCAGGCTGCGAAAATTAACGCCACGTTCGCGCAACTCCTCAACCAGAATGACCAGATGCCGCATACTGCGCCCCAGCCGATCCAGCTTCCAGACAACCAGAGTGTCACCTGCCGATAATGTCCTGAGCAGTTTTTTCAGTCCCGGCCTTTCGGACTTTGTACCGCTTATCTTGTCTTCAAAAATCAGCTCGCATCCTGCACAGTTCAGCGCATTACGTTGTAGATCTGTGTTCTGGTCATTTGTTGACACACGTACATAGCCAATAAGCATGGTAGATCTCCCTGACAAAAGCAGGAATGATGCCATTTGCTCGTTATTTCTGCATTTTCATAAACGTTGGTTTGGGAGAAGCGGCGAAAAGGGATGTGGGCACAGGAGATAATCAGATACCGGATATGGGAGCATTCGCTTCTGGTTCGGGATGGTTCAGGCTACCAGGTGGATATATTGTTCAGTTTGGCACTTTTTCAGGAAACACGACCCGCTTTATCAGTGGACACTTCCCTATACCATTCCCTAATCAGCCGATGGTTTCAGTCAGTGTTATGTCTGATGCCGTTCAGTCAGACCCGTCGAGTCCTGCCCCGCAGGTTTTGTCTGTAAATTTTGAACATATCAGTAATTCAGCGTGGCGTGTGGCAACCAGTGACATCTCACAGCAATACAGATTCAGTTATGTTTCGATAGGACGGTAGAAATGCAGAAATATATTTTCAGTGCCGATAAAAATGCGTTTTTCCCTGTGGAGCTTAAAATCGCTTATCAGGAATCCGGCGAATGGCCCGGTGATGGAATCGAAATTGACGACACTGTTGCTGCCGAATTTATGAAGGAAGCACCAGAAGGAAAATACAGAGGTGTCATCGACGGAATGCCTGCATGGATTGATATTCCACCGCCAACTCATGAGGAACAAATTGCCGCAGCCGAATTGGAAAAGCAGCAATTGATTAATCAGATCAACGAATACATAAACAGAAAGCAATGGCTTGGTAAAGCGGCGATTGGTCGCCTGAAAGGTGAGGAACTGGCGCAATATAATTTGTGGCTGGATTATCTGGACGCACTGGAACTGGTCGATACTTCCGGTACGCCAGATATTGAATGGCCTACGCCTCCGGCATCCGCACGCTGATGAACGCGGGTTAATGACGGTGCCGCACCGGCAATCGCCGGATCGCTGGCTGACCACGCCGGACCGGGCGGCAGCAGTGCCGACAACAGGCGGATGTAATCATCGTTTGTCACGTCCATGAAATCGTCCCCAGAACCGCCAGTTCATTTTTTGCAATGGAGATATTTTCCGCCGGTGCAAGCAACTGATGGCTGTATTCCCCGTTCGCACCGGAAATCGCTTCACTGATACGCGACACCTTCAGTTCTCCCTGCGGATAACCATCACGCAGCAGGAACGAACGCAACTCCGCGGTGATGGCAGCCCGTATTTCCGGTGTATCCGGCGTCACACGGATATGAAAATCCACCGTATGCGCCACCGGCCTGAACACATACAAATCAGAGCCTGCCACCGGGGCCAGTGGCCCGATATGTTGTCTTGCCGCCGTTTCCGTTGATTCTTCCGGAATCGGATTAATCAGGTCACTGCCGGCAATCATCACACCGACAGTCCCCGTTCCCATCCAGTGACGGTATGCCCATGCGCGGGTAATGCCGGGCACTTCTTTAGCCCAGACAACATAGTCCCCGTCAGCCCCGCCCTGAGGAGTCCAGTAATACCGCTCAATGACGCGGGCGCGCCACGTTTCCAGATCTTCAGTATCAAATCCACCTGTCAGAGTGTCTGCCACGCCGGAAGACGGCAGACCATTAACCGGCGTGACCAGGATTAATGACGTACCGTCGTCAGCGTTACCGACCGCGCCTGCACTTGAGCAGGCGATCGGCACGCGCAGGACACCACCGGCGCTGGTTGCATCGGCAGTTGCCGTGTACTGAACCAGGTCATCGCGCTGAATAACACTCCCGGCGGTCACCTTCAGGCCATCGCTGACGCCTTCCCAGCGCATATACCCGCTGGCAGTCGTGGCCCCCTTGCGCGGACACCGTTTCATCGCAGCATGTCGCGCCAGCCAGGACTCATCGCACAGGTCAGGCAGCATGTTCATTGCCAGATAATCGATGTAACCGTAAACCGTATGCAGCGCCGCCGCATACACCTTTGCCCGCACGTCTTCATCCATGCGCCGGAGCGTGTCGCTGACGTCCAGCCTGGCGAATAAATCGTTACGGAGCATACTGATATTTTCTGCCAGCGTCGGGCGCTGAAATTCACTGTCCGCCATGCGTTATCGCACTCCACAGATCATCAAAAGAAATCATTACCGGTCCGTCACGACGCCAGAGAGTGATACTGTTACCCAGTTCATTAATCCCGGTGCGGCGGATATCCAGATCAATACGGGACACCACGCCGTCATCAATCATCCATTGCAGGCATTCGCGGATATACCCCCTTACCGTCTGCACCAGCTGATTGGTCAGTTTGCTGCGCTGAAGCAGCCACAGTCGGGAGCCGTAACGGTCATTCTGTACCGCAGGCCAGGTATCCCCCCACCATCCCATCGGGACGTCGGCGTTGTCATCAGGCTCCGCCCGCCGCCAGGTAAACAGGGAAATCACCACGGCGCGGGTCAGCGGATCCAGCGGTGCGCTGGCGCAGGTGCGTTTACCGTTCACCGTCAGCCACAGTTCCATCATGCCTCCATCGCTTTATCAGGTTTGTCGGTGTTACTGCCCTGACCGTTCTCTCTGTGACGATGCCCGTTATAGGCAAGCCGCATCGCTGACATGGTGGTGCCGCCGGAGTCGCACAGGTCTTTCACCTGTCCTGTCACTTCCAGGTCCATTTCAAAACGTGCTTTAGGTGAATTGCGAAACGTGATCGTTTTACCTGCACCGTCCACCACGATCCCCTCCCGGGTCAGCGTCACGGACTGCCCCTGATCGTCATAGACAGCCACCTCACCCGTCTGCAGCCCTTTCAGGCGGTAGCGCCGGTCCGACACCGTAACAACCACCGCATGAGAACGGTCGCCATCCGGAAACAACACCACCGCTTCCGCACCGCTGTTTGCCCTTGAGGTAAAACCGTAGGGTTCAAGATGTTCAACCCCGGCTTTGGGTTCACCGGCAATCAGAGACACATCCACGGTCTGACATTTCGTGGCGGCACTGATGCTTTTCACCACTGCCCGCCCAATCAGGCCGAGGAGTTGTCGCTGCATGGCTTCAATCGTCCTCATCAGAACGGGTCCTCCTGTACTCTGGCTTTTTTCTTTTTCCGCGCGCCGGGGCTTCGGGTTCAGGCAGATAAGCATCAGGTGGGCCGACACGGATTTCCGTCAGGGTGCCGTTCTGGTCCTGAGTAAACGTGACTTCCGAAACAAGCAGTTCGGTATTGTCGAAACCACAGACCGGATCAAAGACAATCACCCGCTGGTTGGGCTGCCACAGCGTACCGTTACCCTGTCGCCAGCCCTGCACCACATAGGTGGTTTCATCCGTCCGCGCCGCCCGTTGTCGGGCTTCAAAGTCCGCACGGGCAATACAGCCTGCCCCCGTAGCCTGCCCTGTCTGCCTGATATACATCGGACGGTAACGGGCAATAAATGCATCCTCTGTGCGGGCCCGCAGCGCGGTGGTGGTGGCCTCACCGAAATCATCATCGTTTCCGGCACGCTGCCCCGCCACCTGGTAAACTGAAAACCGCTCCCGGATACTCTTCTCCGTATCACAGGAAAGGATGTTTTCCCCAAGTACCAGCGCGGTATGTGCCCGCGTTGAGCCAATACCGCCAATCACCAGCCTGCCGTGCGGGTCGTCGTAAGCCAGTGCCTGCTGCTGACCGAGTATTTTGTTGATCACCTCAATCACCGTTTCGCCGTGATCGGGCTGGACGTCAGGAATAACACCCGACGGCGCACCGTTGTTCACCACCTCAATGCCGAAAGGCGCAGCAAGCGCCTGCGCTATCTGCACCAGCGAGCGTCCGTTAAACTGTGTCGGTTCGGCTGCACAGTCAATCAGGTCAGCGGTCAGACTGCGTCCGGCAATACCGGTGCTGACCGAACGGGCATCGTAACGAACGGGCGTCGCCTCCACCCAGCCGGTGATCACCAGCTCATCACCAATCAGCACCTCCACTTTTGAACCGTTTTTAATGCGCGGCTGAAGCGTGGTGATACCCTCATCACCCGGCCACTGGCGGGTGATCTCCACACTGAAATCCCGCGCCAGCCGTTCAATACCGGCACCGATGCGCACCGATGTCCAGCCATTCCACTCCCGGCCATTTACCCGTAGCGTGACATTGTCGTTCATTGCACTGGCACCTTCAGAGGGATCACCGGCACAAAGCCGGGATGCGTAATGGCATTACGCCGAATAATGTCCGCGTCACGCGCCGCGTTATCAAACCAGGTCGCCGCCAGCACCAGCGCGGGTAAAACCTCATCCGGTGTGCGCTGAATGATCCGTGCAGACTGTTCAAGGCGCGTGTTGATATCCGCATTCAGATCTGCTTTCACCCGGCGCAGCGCCAGAAACAGCGCATCACTGGTTGTACGGGACAACTCCTTATCAATTGCCGTATTCAGTGTGTCGCGAATGTCAGTCAGTTCTTCCCACGTCGGCAGGTCAACCGTGTTTTTCACCGCCGGTGCATTGTTCAGTGCCGGATGCGTGACGGAAGGCCAGCCGGTGCTCTGTGCAGCTGTTGTTGCCTGCCCCACTGCGGCATTCTGCATCACCGCGGAAGTTGTTGGCGCAGGCAATCGGGTGACGGCATACGCCGCTTCGCTGATTGCGGTCGTACGAAGGGTGCTGGCAACCACGTTACGCTGCTGCGTCGCCGTAGCGGTGGTTTTACTGTCCGTTTTCCAGACGCCGCGCGGTTGCAGATCACTGCCGAGGCTGACACCGGAAAGCGTTTTGATCATGGTGACCAGGTCGCTGGCGTTACCATAAAGGCGTTTCCCGGTACGCCACATTTTCTGCACCTGCTCAACGAAATTTTTGCCTGACGATGGCGGCGGCAGAAGTACCGAGATATCCCCCTGCAACAGCCTGGCGGCATCCGATACGGCAGAATCCACCACTTTCATCGCATCAGAAACATACCCCAGCATTATGCTGGCATTTCCCTTTCAAATATCTGTCGCTTTGCAGGACATCTTTCACACTTCTACAGTGTCGCCCAACATGCGGTGCTTTGCAGCCAGCTGGTGCCACAGGAATTTGCTTTTGAAGCTTTAATGCATGATGCAACAGAAGCATATTGCCAGGACATCCCCGCACCACTGAAACGACTTCTTCCTGACTATAAACGGATGGAAGAAAAAATAGACGCCGTAATACGTGAGAAATACGGGTTACCTCCTGTTATGAGCACGCCAGTGAAATATGCCGATCTCATTATGCTGGCAACCGAACGCCGCGATCTCGGGCTTGATGATGGCTCTTTCTGGCCTGTACTGGAAGGTATCCCGGCAACAGAGATGTTCAAAGTGATTCCACAGGCACCGGGCCATGCCTACGGGATGTTTATGGAACGTTTTAACGAGTTATCGGAGTTACGCAAATGCGCATGAATGTTTTCGAAATGGAAGGGTTTCTTCGTGGGAGATGTGTACCGCGAGATCTGAAAGTGAATGAAACAGATGCTGAATACCTGGTGCGTAAATTCGATGCGCTTGAAGCTAAATGTGCAGCACAGGAAAACAAAGTAATACCAGTGTCAACTGAACTGCCACCAGCAAATGAAAGTGTTTTGTTATTCGATGCTAACGGAGAAGGCTGGCTAATTGGCTGGCGTTCTCTCTGGTACACCTGGGGACAAAAAGAAACCGGAGAATGGCAGTGGACATTTCAGGTCGGGGACCTTGAAAACGTCAATATCACTCACTGGGCAGTAATGCCAAAAGCACCGGAGGCTGGAGCATAATGACCACTTTTACCGACAAAGAACTGATTAAAGAAATTAAAGAGCGTATCAGCAGCCTTGACGTGCGAGACGATATTGAGCGCCGTGCTTATGAAATCGCACTCCTATCTCTGGAAGTAGAACCAGATGAACGCGAAGCTTATGAATTATTCATGGAAAAGCGTTTCGGTGACTTAGTAGATCGTCGGAGAGCAAAAAACGGCGATAACGAATACATGGCATGGGATATGACTCTCGGTTGGATCGTCTGGCAGCAACGAGCAGGTATCCATTTTTCAACAATGTCACAACAAGAGGTGAAATAATGGAGCCATACAGCCTCACACTCGATGAGGCCTGTCATTTTCTCAAGATATCCAGACCGACTGCCATTAACTGGATACGCACAGGGCGTCTTCAGGCAACACGCAAAGATCCCACTAAGAATAAATCTCCTTACCTCACAACACGACAAGCCTGCATTGCGGCTCTTCAGTCTCCGCTGCATACTGTCCAGGTGAGCGCGGGTGATGGCATAACAGAGGAAAGAAAATGTCACTCTTCCGCAGAGGTGAAATATGGTACGCCAGTTTCACATTGCCGAACGGTAAAAGATTTAAACAGTCTCTTGGAACAAAGGACAAAAGGCAGGCGACAGAACTCCATGACAAGCTAAAGGCTGAAGCATGGCGGGTCAGCAAACTTGGTGAAATACCTGATATAACGTTCGAGGAAGCGTGTGTCAGGTGGCTTGAAGAGAAAGCACATAAAAAATCGCTGGACGATGACAAAAGCCGGATCGGATTCTGGCTTCAACATTTCGCAGGAATGCAACTAAGAGACATTACTGAATCAAAAATTTATTCAGCAATGCAGAAAATGACGAACCGGCGTCATGAGGAAAACTGGAAACTCAGGGCAGAAGCATGCAGAAAAAAAGGGAAACCTGTTCCAGAATACACGCCAAAACCAGCGTCCGTTGCAACGAAGGCTACGCATCTTTCATTTATAAAGGCCCTACTAAGAGCCGCAGAGCGTGAATGGAAAATGCTGGATAAGGCACCAATTATTAAAGTGCCTCAACCAAAGAATAAACGGATCCGCTGGCTGGAGCCCCATGAAGCACAAAGGCTGATTGATGAATGTCCGGAGCCATTAAAGTCTGTTGTTGAATTTGCACTGGCAACAGGCTTAAGACGCTCGAACATCATCAACCTTGAATGGCAACAAATAGATATGCAGCGCCGGGTGGCATGGATAAACCCGGAAGAGAGTAAATCAAACCGCGCAATTGGCGTTGCGCTGAATGATACTGCATGTCGCGTATTGAAAAAACAAATCGGGAATCATCACCGTTGGGTATTTGTGTACAAGGAAAGCTGTACCAAACCAGACGGAACGAAAGCGCCAACAGTAAGGAAGATGCGGTATGACGCAAACACAGCCTGGAAAGCGGCGCTGAGACGGGCTGGTATTGATGATTTCAGATTTCACGACTTGAGACACACCTGGGCAAGTTGGCTGGTTCAAGCCGGAGTCCCGTTGTCAGTGTTACAGGAAATGGGAGGCTGGGAGTCTATCGAAATGGTTCGTCGATATGCTCACCTTGCACCTAATCACCTTACCGAACACGCACGGCAAATAGACTCGATCCTGAACCCATCGGTCCCAAATTTGTCCCAGTCAAAAAATAAGGAAGGTACTAATGATGTGTAACTTATTGATTTTAATGGTGCCGATAATAGGAGTCGAACCTACGACCTTCGCATTACGAATGCGCTGCTCTACCAACTGAGCTATATCGGCCCTGAAAGGACATGTTCACGAACGTGAATCACGGTGGACAAGGTTAAAACTAACCGGGCGATGCGTCAATGGCCTTGTGAATCAAATGGCTACTTTTGCATCACCCGGTTTTATTTACGCACGAATGGTGTAATCACCAATGCCGATCCACTTGTAAGTGGTCAGTGCTTCCAGCCCCATTGGGCCACGCGCGTGGAGTTTTTGTGTGCTTACCGCCACTTCCGCACCCAGACCAAACTGGCCGCCGTCGGTAAAACGCGTAGAGGCGTTAACGTAAACAGCGGACGAATCCACTTCGTTAACAAAACGCTGGGCGTTGCGCATATCGCGGGTCAGGATCGCATCGGAGTGTTGTGTGCCGTGTTCACGAATATGGGCGATGGCATCGTCAAGATCGCTGACGATTTTGACGTTCAAATCTAATGACAGAAACTCATCGTCATACTCTTCGGCTTTAACAGCAACCACCTTCGCAGGGCCTGCCTGCAACTGCGCCAGTGCAGCTGCATCTGCGTGTAATGTCACGCCGCTTTCCGCCATTTGTTTGCTTAATGCGGGCAGGAAGCTATCGGCGATGTTTTTATTCACCAGCAACGTTTCAACCGTATTACATGTGCTCGGACGCTGAGTTTTCGCGTTGACGATCACTTTTAATGCTTCAGCGATCTCTACACTTTCATCAACGTAAATATGGCATACGCCTATACCACCTGTGATCACCGGGATTGTCGACTGTTCACGGCACAGTTTATGCAAACCAGCGCCACCACGCGGGATCAGCATGTCGATGTATTTATCCATACGCAGCATTTCACTGACCAGCGCACGGTCAGGATTATCAATCGCCTGCACGGCACCCGCCGGTAAGCCGCAGGATTTCAGGGCGTCCTGAATCACCGCCACCGTTGCAGCGTTAGTGCGACACGTTTCTTTGCCACCGCGCAGGATCACCGCATTACCGGTTTTCAGGCACAGCGAAGCGACATCAACCGTCACGTTCGGGCGCGCTTCATAAATCACGCCAATAACCCCCAGCGGTACGCGACGACGCTCAAGACGCAGGCCGCTGTCCAGTACGCCGCCATCGATTACCTGCCCCACCGGATCGGCGAGGTTGCACACCTGACGTACATCGTCGGCAATGCCTTTCAGCCGTGCGGGCGTCAGTGCCAGACGGTCAAGCATCGCTTCGCTAAGGCCATTGGCTCGCGCGTCAGCAACATCCTGGGCGTTAGCGTTGAGGATGATTTCGCTTTGTGCTTCCAGTTCATCGGCGATTTTTTCCAGCACGCGATTTTTTTCGCGGCTGGAGAGTTGCGCTAATTTATACGAGGCTTGCTTCGCGGCAATGCCCATTTGTTCCAGCATCAGCCTGCTCCTTAACGGGTAATCATGTCATCACGGTGAACGGCAACCGGGCCGTATTCATATCCCAGTATTGCATCAATTTCTTGCGAGTGGTGTCCGGCAATACGGCGTAATGCATCGCTGTTGTAACGACTGACGCCGTGGGCGATATCGCGGCCTTCGAGGTTGCAAATGCGGATGACTTCACCACGCGAGAAATTGCCAGTCACGCTTTTAATGCCTTTCGGCAACAGGGAGCTGCCGCGTTCCAGAATGGCGGCAGTTGCCCCTTCATCTACCGTGATTTCACCCGCCGGCGGCGCACCGAAAATCCAGCGTTTACGGTTTTCAAGCGGAGTCGCCTGGGCATGGAACAGCGTACCGACGGAAATGCCTTCCATCACATCACCAATAACGCCCGGCTTGCTGCCCGCGGCAATAATGGTGTCGATACCCGCACGGCAAGCCACGTCAGCGGCCTGCAATTTGGTACTCATGCCGCCAGTTCCGAGGCCTGAAACGCTGTCACCGGCAATCGCGCGCAGTGCGTCATCAATGCCGTAAACATCTTTAATCAGTTCTGCCTGCGGATTGCTGCGCGGGTCAGCGGTATACAAACCTTTTTGATCGGTCAGCAGCAACAGTTTATCGGCACCCGCCAGAATCGCCGCCAGCGCAGAAAGGTTATCGTTATCGCCGACCTTAATCTCTGCCGTAGCGACAGCATCGTTCTCATTGATTACCGGAACGATATTGTTATCGAGCAACGCACGCAGGGTGTCGCGGGCGTTCAGGAAGCGTTCTCGGTCTTCCATATCAGCACGGGTCAGCAGCATTTGCCCGACGTGAATGCCATAAATCGAAAACAGCTGTTCCCACAGTTGAATCAGTCGACTCTGCCCTACCGCCGCCAGCAGTTGTTTCGAGGCGATAGTCGCTGGCAGTTCCGGGTAACCCAGGTGCTCACGTCCGGCGGCGATCGCGCCCGACGTCACAATAACAATCCGATGCCCGGCGGCATGTAACTGCGCGCACTGGCGAACAAGTTCAACGATATGGGCACGGTTCAGACGGCGCGATCCGCCTGTTAGCACACTGGTGCCGAGTTTTACCACCAGCGTCTGGCTGTCACTCATGATTCTCTGCCATTCAATTTTAGGAAAAATGATATCAAACGAACGTTTTAGCAGGACTGTCGTCGGTTGCCAACCATCTGCGAGCAAAGCATGGCGTTTTGTTGCGCGGGATCAGCAAGCCTAGCGGCAGTTGTTTACGCTTTTATTACAGATTTACTAAATTACCACATTTTAAGAATATTATTAATCTGTAACATATCTTTAACAATCTCAGGTTAAAAACTTTCCTGTTTTCAACGGGACTCTCCCGCTGAATATTCGCGCGTTAATTAAAATCAGGAATGAAAATGAAAAAGAGCACTCTGGCATTAGTGGTGATGGGCATTGTGGCATCTGCATCCGTACAGGCCGCAGAAATATATAACAAAGACGGTAATAAACTGGATGTCTATGGCAAAGTTAAAGCCATGCATTATATGAGTGATAACGACAGTAAAGATGGCGACCAGAGTTATATCCGTTTTGGTTTTAAAGGCGAAACACAAATTAACGATCAACTGACTGGTTATGGTCGTTGGGAAGCAGAGTTTGCCGGTAATAAAGCAGAGAGTGATACTGCACAGCAAAAAACGCGTCTCGCTTTTGCCGGGTTGAAATATAAAGATTTGGGTTCTTTCGATTATGGTCGTAACCTGGGCGCGTTGTATGACGTGGAAGCCTGGACCGATATGTTCCCGGAATTTGGTGGCGACTCCTCGGCGCAGACCGACAACTTTATGACCAAACGCGCCAGCGGTCTGGCGACGTATCGGAACACCGACTTCTTCGGCGTTATCGATGGCCTGAACTTAACCCTGCAATATCAAGGGAAAAACGAAAACCGCGACGTTAAAAAGCAAAACGGCGATGGCTTCGGCACGTCATTGACATATGACTTTGGCGGCAGCGATTTCGCCATTAGTGGGGCCTATACCAACTCAGATCGCACCAACGAGCAGAACCTGCAAAGCCGTGGCACAGGCAAGCGTGCAGAAGCATGGGCTACAGGTCTGAAATACGATGCCAATAATATTTATCTGGCAACTTTTTATTCTGAAACACGCAAAATGACGCCAATAACTGGCGGCTTTGCCAATAAGACACAGAACTTTGAAGCGGTCGCTCAATACCAGTTTGACTTTGGTCTGCGTCCATCGCTGGGTTATGTCTTATCGAAAGGGAAAGATATTGAAGGTATCGGTGATGAAGATCTGGTCAATTATATCGATGTCGGGGCTACGTATTATTTCAACAAAAATATGTCAGCGTTTGTAGATTATAAAATCAACCAACTGGATAGCGATAACAAATTGAATATTAATAATGATGATATTGTCGCGGTTGGCATGACCTATCAGTTTTAATGGATATTGCCGGATGTGATACATCCGGCACATTTCACTCACGCCGTTAACTTCACCGGTTCATCACGAAAATCATCCGCCGGTTCCAGCTTCAGATTCAGCGTCGTCAGCAGTTCACGCAGCTTCTCGTGAAACTCACGCAGGGTGTGCTCCAGTCGTTCAACCACTTCAGTGTCTTTTACCGGAACACTCTTCCAGTCGCCTGCTTTATCGAACAGACCAAACTGGTAACTGTAGGTAAAACGGGATTCCTGCGCTTCAAGCTCCATCCACCAGCCCCAGAACTCACGCACTTCCGGTGCCGGTTTCACGTTGACGCATACAGCCAGACAATCGAAAAAGAATCGATTATCTTCGCACTTACCTTCACGAATATACGGGCCTAGTGCGGTAAATTTTTTGATCAATCTGCTCTTCGGGTGTCCACTCGGTAACGTCATTGCTATCTCCTGTTGTGATGCAACTGTTTTACCAAATTGGCAAAATTTAGCAAATTTTTAACACAAACGTTTTTCGATCCAGTCTGTGATTTCCTGAAGACCTTTGTCAAAATTCCGATACACCGGGTTAAATGGGATCTCTAATAATTTACCGTCAGCAGATGATGAGGTGATTAAGCGTGAGTCCTCTTCCGGGCTGAACGGATCGTTCTTCCAGTAGCCTGATAACATTGGCGTTGGGCAGCGACGTCCCAGCAATCCTTGCACTTTTAATGAATAGCGATTCAGCTCCACGCGCAACGCTTCATCGGAAGCATCATGCATCCCCAAACGACTGGCCAGAACGTCAAGATACATTTCCGGCACCTGTTGCTGGCACTTAAAATCACTCAACAGGGTATGAACTACCGGACCAAGACAGGCAACCGCTTTCAGACGCGGCGATTCAAGGTATGCCAGACGCACGGCAACGTTAGCGCCGAAACGGAAACCAAAGGCCGCGACGCGAGTGTGATCCACCCACGGTACGTTAGGCAGCGCCTTTAAGACGTGCTGATGCAACAGGCTGGAGTCCTGGGTGAGCTTCCATTTTGAAGAAAAGCCCACCGACGGCATATCAATAGTCAGCATCGCAATGCCGCGCGGCGCAAAATAACGTTCATACAGGCTGTAATAGTCCGTCTGCATCGCATCCAGACCACCACACATTAATATTGTCGGGAACGGGCCATCGCCTTTCGGCATATGCAAAAAGCCGGTGATGGGCGCACCGCCGGGTACGGTAAACTCCATCTGCCGCATCGTGCCCGGCAGACGCTGGGCGGCCTCTTCATAGGCGCGGTTTGACAAAGCCTGCGCTTGCTCGGCCAGGTCATCTCCTTTCAGATGAGGATAGGCGGCAATGTTGTACAACGTAGCCGCATGCAGCCAGTGACGACCACTGAGTTGCGGATCTTCTTCCGCACAGGCTTTTTGTTGCCACACCATCGCCTGGGTGGCCCACTCATAAATCCAGTTGCCGCCACGGTAGCCAATCACCGTATCGTATAAATCATCGTCGGTACGTTCGGCATCGCTCATCACAATACGTGCCTGGACGTCGAGGATTTCGCGTGGGTCAATGCCGCGCCAGATCCACATCAGACGGTTAATCATGCGATACCAGTGAGGGATGGTTTTACCATCAAGGGCCGACTGCACAGGCGGTTGTGCGCCGTGATTAAAGCGGCGGACTAGCGTCGAGGTTTCAGGATGTTTAAAGCGGGGTTTGAACAGGGTTTCGCTCAGGTTTGCCTGTGTCATGGATGCAGCCTCCAGAATACTTACTGGAAACTATTGTAACCCGCCTGAAGTTAAAAAGAACAACGCCCGGCAGTGCCAGGCGTTGAAAAGATTAGCGACCGGAGATTGGCGGGACGAATACGACGCCCATATCCCACGGCTGTTCGATCCAGGTATCTTGCGGGATATCAACAACATAATCATCAACCAGCGGACGACCAGCCGGTTTTGCAAAGATGGTGACAAAGTGCGCTTTTGGATACATTTCACGAATCGCAACCGCAGTACCACCGGTATCCACCAGGTCATCAATAACGATGAAGCCTTCGCCATCGCCTTCTGCGCGTTTCAGCACTTTAAGCTCGCGCTGGTTGTCGTGATCGTAGCTGGAAATACAAACGGTATCGACATGACGAATACCCAGTTCACGCGCCAGTAACGCACCCGGTACCAGACCGCCACGGCTTACGGCAATAATGCCTTTCCATTGTTCAGAAGGCATCAGTCGGCTTGCGAGTTTACGTGCATGGATCTGCAACATGTCCCAGGTGACGATGTATTTTTCGCTCATGTGAAGTGTCCCAGCCTGTTTATCTACGGCTTAAAAAGTGTTCGAGGGGAAAATAGGTTGCGCGAGATTATAGAGATCTGGCGCACTAAAAACCAGTATTTCACATGAGTCCGCGTCTTTTTACGCACTGCCTCTCCCTGACGCGGGATAAAGTGGTATTCTCAAACATATCTCGCAAGCCTGTCTTGTGTTGACAACATTTTCTGCTAACCCTGTGACCTGCAATACTGTTTTGCGGGTGATCGACAAGGAGACTTAACGTGTCTGAACTGTCTCAATTATCTCCACAGCCGCTGTGGGATATTTTTGCCAAAATCTGTTCTATTCCTCACCCGTCCTATCATGAAGAGCAACTCGCTGAATACATTGTTGGTTGGGCAAAAGAGAAAGGTTTCCATGTCGAACGCGATCAGGTAGGTAATATCCTGATTCGTAAACCTGCTACCGCAGGTATGGAAAATCGTAAACCGGTCGTCTTGCAGGCCCACCTCGATATGGTGCCGCAGAAAAATAACGACACCGTGCATGACTTCACGAAAGATCCTATCCAGCCTTATATTGATGGCGAATGGGTTAAAGCGCGCGGCACCACGCTGGGTGCAGATAACGGCATTGGTATGGCGTCTGCGCTGGCGGTTCTGGCTGACGAAAACGTGGTTCACGGCCCGCTGGAAGTGCTGCTGACCATGACCGAAGAAGCCGGTATGGACGGTGCGTTCGGCTTACAGAGCAACTGGTTGCAGGCTGATATTCTGATTAACACCGACTCCGAAGAAGAAGGTGAAATCTACATGGGTTGCGCGGGGGGTATCGACTTCACCTCCAACCTGCATTTGGATCGTGAAGCGGTTCCAGCTGGCTTTGAAACCTTCAAGTTAACCTTAAAAGGTCTAAAAGGCGGTCACTCCGGCGGTGAAATCCACGTTGGCCTGGGTAATGCCAACAAACTGCTGGTGCGCTTCCTGGCGGGTCATGCGGAAGAGCTGGACCTGCGCCTTATCGATTTCAACGGTGGCACACTGCGTAACGCCATCCCGCGTGAAGCCTTTGCGACCATTGCTGTCGCAGCTGATAAAGTCGACGCCCTGAAATCTCTGGTGAATACCTATCAGGACATCCTGAAAAACGAGCTGGCAGAGAAAGAGAAGAATCTGGCCTTGTTGCTGGACTCTGTAGCGAACGATAAAGCTGCTCTGATTGCGAAATCTCGCGATACCTTTATTCGTCTGCTGAACGCCACCCCGAACGGTGTGATCCGCAATTCCGACGTGGCAAAAGGTGTGGTCGAAACCTCCCTGAACGTCGGTGTGGTGACCATGACTGACAATAACGTAGAAATTCACTGCCTGATCCGTTCACTGATCGACAGCGGTAAAGACTACGTGGTGAGCATGCTGGATTCGCTGGGTAAACTGGCTGGCGCGAAAACCGAAGCGAAAGGCGCATATCCTGGCTGGCAGCCGGACGCTAATTCTCCGGTGATGCATCTGGTACGTGAAACCTATCAGCGCCTGTTCAACAAGACGCCGAACATCCAGATTATCCACGCGGGCCTGGAATGTGGTCTGTTTAAAAAACCGTATCCGGAAATGGACATGGTTTCTATCGGGCCAACTATCACCGGTCCACACTCTCCGGATGAGCAAGTTCACATCAAAAGCGTAGGTCATTACTGGACACTGCTGACTGAACTGCTGAAAGAAATTCCGGCGAAGTAATTATTTGATTTGCTGCCGGATGGCGTTTAATCGCCTTCCGGCAGTTTCATCCTTCATTATCCTTCGATAAAAGCCATCCCTGTAAATGTCCGTCGCGGGTTGCCACGTTCAATCTGGTGATGGAACATTCGCCGCTGCGATTTCAGCGCCGCGCTATTTTCCTGTTGCTGCTGCTCCAGCTTCCAGGCAATCAGCAATCGCGCCAGCCGTTTGTTAGCATGCTGGCTGCGCTCTGACTGAACCTTCACGCTAATACCGGATGCCAGATGCGTGGCGCGTACCGCCGAGTCGGTTTTATTGACATGTTGACCGCCCGGCCCCGACGAACGCAGCGTCTCATAACGGATTGCATCCGATTGTTCCTGCTCATCAGCGGTAAAACGCCCAATGCCCAGAAACCAGTTTTTGCGCCCATGATGAGGCCGATACGGACTCGGACAAATCCACTGAATAGTGCCACACCAGCTTTCGCTTAATGCCCATGCGTTATCGCCATCCAGAGAAACCAGCGCCGAACGCAGCGTGTCAGAGTAGCGGCCCGTTTCTGTTTCCAGCACCGTTACAGCGACGTCTTGTCGGGTAAAAACGACCAACAGAGAAGAACGCTGCGCCAATCGGGTAGCCGCGTCCGGGGTGTAAATCTGGCATCCCCACTACGCGCTGCATGTTGGGTAAATTTGCCGTGGTGTGTAATTGTTGGATCGCTAAACTCTCGATCCACAGGTCATCAGATGCGATGGTAAATACCGCATCGGATAAGGGACGAATATATTTGCCCATGTACCATTCCATTTATACTCGTCATACTTCAAGTTGCATGTACTGCGACTCGAATTATTTAGAGTATATAAATATAAAAATCAGGAAATGGCAGACGAATCCAGGGCAAGAAAAAAAGAATTAATCCTGGAAAGGTCTGCAAAGAGTCATTGATAAAGGATTTGTCATGATTTACCTCCTTGCAGTTTGTGGAATAAGAAAACGCGCACATACCAGGCGGGCGTTATTTTCATTGCAAGCTGGATTTAATATTGCGGTTTATATCGCATATAAAAATTAGTAAACCACGTTCCCCGGCATTCAACGCGCTGCTGCTTAACTGTCTGAAAACCATAACGTTCAAAAAAGGGTTTTGCGGTTATGCTGGCGTCCACCGTAAGTTCGGATTCAGACTTAATCAAAGGTTTTAACAAAGCGCAGGCAACCCCGCGGCGGGTGTATTCAGGGTCAACAAATAACATATCGATATAACGTTCAACGCAGGTAATAAAACCAACCGGTTGTGCATTAATGACGGCAACCCGCACTTGTGATTTCGCGAGTTTCTCCTTCCAGCGAGATTCGTCAATCTGCGCCCAGGCGGCAATTTGTTGTGGTGAATAATGCTGACTGGAGATCATCGTAACCGCTCTAATGAAAATAGCGCATAGTTGCTGAAAATCGCCAGGCTGATAGTCTCTTATTTGTATGTTATTCATAATATAAATTCAAAAACGCATGCGAAACGCTTCTGCCATTTTCCCAATTTTATGCATTTGGTTGTTATCTCGAGCCTGTTTATGAGGTTCAGGTTTCAGAATGGCAATGAGCAACCATGCTTGCTCATCAAACGCACCCTGACAATATACCAAATGCGCTTCGTCATTCGTTCTGCTGAATTGGCGCAACTGTGGCGGAAATGGATTATTCACATTTGCCAGATGAATATGAGCAACTCGCTCAAATTTGATTAATGGCCAGGTAAACGAGTCGTCGTAGAGTGCATCGCGACCAAATATATCTGGCAAAACACCGTCACGCTTATAGGAAATAAAATCCGCCGTTAACGCATCAAGTTCCTCTGCTGTAAGTTGCAGGCGAATAAGTTTTGTTTTGAATACCCGCATCCTTATTCCTTAAAGTCATTGAAATCATCATCCGTCATATCATTAAGATATTTTTCAGCTCGGCGTGTAATTTCCTCTAATCTTGCAGCACTTGGACGGAAGCGCGCCTTTATGGGCTTTTTCTCCTCTTGTTCAGCAAGCATGTCCATTAACGCTTCGAATGCGCTGGCACTTAAGAGATATCCTGCGGGGCGATTATTAGAAAGAACCGCAACCGGTTGATCAATAAAGTATTTAGCTGGGTTTTTACGTAACTCAGTAATATTGACCGATTTTTCAGCGAGAATTCGATGCATGCAGTGATCCCCTCATAATAATGCACACCAGAATAGACATAATAGTATACATCATAATCCCAGCACCAGTTGTCTTTCCATTTGCGGATCAAGCAACGTCACATGCAGCCCCACCAGTCGCACACCGCGCCCGCCGCGGCGTTCATCCCAGGTTTTACGCGCGGTGGCGATTAAGTCAGCTTTATTCAGCCGCGGCCAGACGTGCTCCTGAGTGGTTTGCTGAAAATCGTCGAACTTTAATTTCACCCCCTGGCGGGCAATCAGTAAATCAGGTTTTACCTTTGCCAGACGGCGTTCAAGTTCCGGATACAGCCGCTCGATAATCGCTTCACATTCAGACCAGTGGTGGATATCTTCCGCCATCGTGCGTTCCACGCCGACGGATTTTCGCAACCGTTCGCTGTTAACGTCGCGCTCGTCAATCCCCTGACTACGCTCCCACAAAATGCGGCCAAATTTGCCAAAGCGTTTAAGCAGCATCACCAGATCACACTTTTGTACATCACCGCAGGTTCGTAGCCCCATCGCTTCCAGTTTTGCCGCCGAGACTTTGCCGACGCCGGGGATTTTTGCCAGTGGTAAGGTTTGTAAAAATGCCGGAACTTCTGCCGGCGTAATCACAAACTGGCCGTTGGGTTTATTCATGTCGGAGGCGATTTTGGCGAGAAACTTTACGGGTGCCACGCCCGCAGACGCCGTCAGTTGCAGCTCGTTGAAAATCGTCTGGCGGATTTCCTGGACGATGAGGGTCGCAGAACCGTGGCAATGGACGCTATCGGTGACGTCGAGATAAGCCTCATCCAGTGACAACGGTTCAATACGCGAGGTGTAGCGCGAGAAGATTTCGCGGATATGATTTGAGGCTTCTTTGTAGGCGTCAAAGCGCCCCGGAAGCAAGGTGAGATGCGGGCATAATTTGAGCGCCATCCCTGTCGGCATAGCGCTACGTACGCCAAATTTACGCGCGGGATAATTGGCGGTGCTGATCACCCCCCGACGTTCGCGGCTGCCGCCAATAGCAATAGGGATATCGCGCAGGGCGGGATTGTCGCGCATCTCCACTGCGGCGAAAAAGCAGTCCATATCCACATGAATGATTTTACGCATTACTCACCTCTCAACACTGGTAAAGTATACAGTGATTTCAGGGTTTGAGAAATGCGTAAAGATTCAGCATTTAGCGCGTTCGCTGCGAAAGCACCTGCTGCTTATCCAGCTTTTGCACCAGCGGCTGCACCACTTTATCCCCATGCTGACCAAAGTATTGATACAGCGTATCGGACGCACTTTTGGTCAGCACCATAATCTCGATGCGCCGATTACCCGCACTTTGCGGATTCTTCGCGTCCAGCAGCATCTGGTCCGCCATTGCGCTTACCTGCATCACTTTATCTTCCGGCATTCCGGCCTCTTCCAGCACCCGACGAGCCGAAAGCGCGCGGTCACCCGAAAGGTTCCAGTTGTTGTAGATATTGTTTTTGTAGGCCATCGCATCGGTATGCCCGGTAATAATAATTTTGTTATCGAGCGAGTCGAACACTGGCGCGAGCTCCACCAGCAGCGTTTTAAAGAACGGCATAATCTGCGCGCTGCCGCGTTCGAACATATTGCGATTCTGGTCATCTTTAATCAGCACGCGCAATCCCTGGGGAACAATCTCCATCTCCAGATTCGCTTCCATATGCGCATCACGGGCAATTGTGTTGATACTGGTTGCCAGCTCGCCAAGCTCGGTGGCGGATTTCTTCTTCAGCAGCGCCGTTTTCTCGTTGACGTCGCGCGCTTTTTTCTCCGTCTCTTCCGGCACCGCCACGGTGGCAGGTTTTGGCGGATGAGACGGGCTGATTTTATTTAACGGCGACAGCCCACCACCGTTAAAAATCGACTGCCCGTGCAGCGCGGCGATAATGCTTTCACGCTCGGATTTACTGACGCTGTTGACAATCAACTTTATTGTCGTCACCAAAGGGGCCGAGCGTATTTCCGAGGTTTCTGCCCGCTTTACCTTAGACGCGATGCCCGGCAAACAGATGGCGATTGACGCCGATCTTAACGCCGGATTGATCAACCAGGCGCAGGCGCAAACCCGGCGTAAAGATGTTGCCAGCGAGGCCGATTTCTACGGCGCGATGGACGGGGCATCGAAGTTTGTGCGCGGGGACGCCATCGCCGGGATGATGATTCTGGCGATCAACCTGATCGGCGGCGTCTGTATCGGGATCTTCAAATACAACCTGAGCGCCGATGCTGCCTTCCAGCAGTATGTGCTGATGACCATCGGCGACGGCCTGGTGGCGCAGATCCCTTCCCTGCTGCTCTCCACGGCGGCGGCGATTATCGTCACCCGCGTCAGCGACAACGGCGATATCGCCCATGACGTGCGCCACCAGCTGCTGGCAAGCCCGTCGGTGCTCTACACCGCTACCGGGATTATGTTTGTGCTGGCGATGGTGCCGGGAATGCCGCATCTGCCGTTTTTGCTGTTCAGCGCCCTGCTTGGCTTTACCGGCTGGCGGATGAGCAAACGCCCGCAGGCGGCGGAAGCGGAAGAGAAAAGTCTCGAAACGCTGACCCGCACCATCACCGAAACCAGCGAGCAACAGGTCAGTTGGGAAACCATTCCGCTGATCGAGCCCATCAGCTTAAGCCTCGGCTACAAGCTGGTGGCGCTGGTGGACAAAGCCCAGGGCAACCCGCTCACCCAGCGTATTCGCGGCGTGCGACAGGTGATTTCTGACGGCAACGGCGTGCTGCTGCCGGAGATCCGCATTCGGGAAAACTTCCGCCTTAAGCCCAGCCAGTACGCTATTTTCATCAACGGCATTAAGGCTGATGAAGCGGATATTCCGGCGGATAAACTGATGGCCCTGCCCTCCAGCGAAACCTACGGCGAGATTGACGGCGTGCTGGGGAACGACCCGGCGTATGGGATGCCGGTCACCTGGATCCAGCCTGCGCAGAAGGCGAAGGCGCTGAATATGGGGTATCAGGTGATCGACAGCGCCAGCGTGATTGCTACCCATGTGAACAAGATTGTGCGCAGCTATATTCCTGATTTGTTTAACTATGATGATATTACGCAGTTGCATAACCGTTTGGCGTCGATGGCACCGCGCCTGGCGGAAGATTTAAGCGCGGCGCTCAATTACAGCCAGTTGCTGAAAGTGTACCGGGCGCTGCTGACCGAAGGCGTTTCCCTGCGCGATATCGTCACCATCGCCACCGTGCTGGTCGCCAGTAGCGCGGTGACCAAAGATCATATTCTGCTGGCAGCTGATGTGCGCCTGGCGCTGCGGCGCAGCATTACCCATCCGTTCGTTCGCAAGCAGGAGCTGACGGTGTATACGCTGAATAATGAACTGGAAAATCTGCTGACCAATGTGGTGAATCAGGCGCAACAGGGCGGGAAAGTGATGCTTGACAGCGTGCCAGTGGACCCGAATATGCTCAACCAGTTCCAGAGCACGATGCCACAGGTGAAAGAGCAGATGAAAGCGGCGGGGAAAGACCCGGTGCTGCTGGTGCCACCGCAGCTGCGCCCTTTGCTGGCGCGTTATGCAAGGTTGTTTGCGCCGGGGCTGCATGTGCTGTCGTATAACGAAGTGCCGGATGAGCTGGAGTTGAAGATTATGGGGGCGTTGATGTAGGCATGATAAGACGCGTCAGCGTCGCATCAGGCATCGGTGCATAACCGCCGGATGCGGCGTGAACGCCTTATCCGGCCTACCGTTCAGGCGCAGGTTTGTAGGCATGATAAGATGTGCCAGCGTCGCATCAGGCATCCGCGCACAATTGCCGGATGCGGCACAAGTTTGTAGGCACGATAAGACGCGCCAGCGTCGCATCAGGCATCTGCGCATAATTATAAAATGATACGCTCGCCAGCATTTATATCCGTTACGTCCCCCGCCCAATCGATGGGATATAACCCTCGCTCGACATCGCGATGGAACGTTGAGAATGGCCAATCACTCACTTGCTTTACCCAACCATGCTTTACTGGATTTATATAAATATAATCAACATGATGCCTATAATCTTTGGTATTGCGGATGGTGTGCTCCCAAAAACGTGGTTGCCAGATATTTTTCAATCCACAAGCATGGGTAAATTGCTTTTTAATTTCCCGCCAGCGAGAGGAAAAATCATCATCGCCTTCAGGTAATGTCCATATGCAATGCATATGCTCTGGCAAAACGACCCAGGCGTTGATTTCAAAAGGCCTGTCTCGCTTAACTTTAATAATGGCGTTACGGAGCATCTGGTACTGGGTGGTCAAGAGTTGGCTTCGACGATTGCGTAAATTCACCGTGAAAAACCAGGTTCCCCCCTTGATGTAATAACGACGATATTCAGACATGGCGACTCCTTTTTCTCAACGGTAAGAAGAAAAGGAAAGGTCGGCAATGAGGTGATGGAATAACAGGAAAGCGGCTCGCAAAAACGCACAGATTTGTAGGCATGATAAGACGCGTCAGCGTCGCATCAGGCATCTGCGCACCACCGCCGGATGCGGCGTAAACGCCTTATCCGTCCTACAAAATCGTCTCTTCCGTCAATATCCGCCGCGCGCCCAAAAAATGATCCTGCCAGAAAGGTTCAGCTAACCGACTTACCCGAATGGTTTCCCCGGTGCGCGGTGACTCAATAAACTGACCGTCGCCCAGATACACCCCCATATGGTCGGCAATCTCGCGGCTGTGGATATGGAAAAACAGCAAATCTCCCCGGCGCAGGTCGTTGTTCGCCACAATCGTTGCCCGGCGATAGTGATACATCTCATTGGCCGTACGTGGGAGCTTCGCCTCGAGGATCTTGTTGTAGGCATAAAAAACTAACCCGCTACAGTCGAAGCCTTGATCGGGCCGCGTGCCGCCCCAGACGTAAGGCTTGCCAAGTTGCTGTTCCAGGCGGTGAATCGCCACTTCGGTGATGTTATGCAGATGGTCGCTGCTTAAGAAATGATTATTCTCCACCAGCGCCTGCCAGCGTCTGTCACTCGCCTTGAGCGGTGCAGGAAACCATTCTGGATGCTGTTTTATCTGTTCGCGGTTGTGCTGGCGTAGCGCCCTTCTGCTTTCGGCATTGCCTTCCACAATATAGCTGGCCTGTTTTTTCAGATGGGTTTGGTACTGTTTTAATAAACGCGCACGGTTTGGCATCCGCTGGCGGGCGGCGTAGCTGAAAGAGATATGTGATGTGGTGGCGCTGGCAAATGAAGAAAACGGCAAGCAAAGCAACAGTAATCCCGACAACACAAAAGAGGGAATCGACGGCAAGGACATTCTCAATAATGGCTGGTCATGCATTGATGTTGCAGTGTATCCCGGCCCGTACCAGAACAAACTTAATAAACCATTATTATAAAATTAATAAATATATTTCAGTTAATTATGTAAAAACATCCGTTTATTAAATTACTCATGGATTGTCGCTGTTGCTCATTTGAGCTACAATTCAAGCTGAATAAATATACAGCACAGGAGATACCCCAATGGCTGCTAACGCGTTTGTTCGCGCCCGAATCGATGAAGATCTGAAGAATCAGGCGGCGGACGTACTGGCCGGGATGGGGCTGACCATCTCTGACCTGGTTCGCATAACCCTCACAAAAGTCGCGCGTGAAAAGGCATTGCCGTTTGATTTACGCGAGCCTAATCAATTAACCATTCAATCAATTAAAAACAGCGAAGCTGGCGTTGATGTTCATAAGGCCAAAGACGCCGATGATTTATTTGATAAATTAGGAATTTAAATATGATTCAAAGGGATATTGAATACTCGGGACAATTTTCAAAGGATGTAAAACTTGCACAAAAGCGTCATAAGGATATGAATAAATTGAAATATCTTATGACGCTTCTTATCAATAATACTTTACCGCTTCCAGCTGTTTATAAAGACCACCCGCTGCAAGGTTCATGGAAAGGTTATCGCGATGCTCATGTCGAACCGGACTGGATCCTGATTTACAAACTTACCGATAAACTTTTACGATTTGAGAGAACTGGAACTCACGCGGCGCTATTTGGGTAAAGCCCGCTTCCGATGAAATTTGTAAACCCTGCGCCGACAGGCTTGCGTAAAACTCTTTTGGTGATAATGTGAGCCTTCCAAATCCAGACTATTCCGATTTGGGATCCATTTTGCCGTCCTGGCGTGTGTAACCGTTTTATCAAGGAATAAGCAGTATGCGTAAAATCGCATTAATTCTTGCGATGTTGTTGATCCCGTGCGTTTCGTTTGCCGGTTTGCTGGGCAGCAGTAGCTCGACCACGCCAGTGAGCAAAGAGTATAAGCAGCAGTTGATGGGATCCCCTGTCTACATCCAGATCTTCAAGGAAGAACGTACGCTCGATCTCTACGTCAAAATGGGCGAGCAATATCAACTGCTCGACAGCTATAAAATCTGTAAATATTCCGGCGGCTTAGGGCCAAAACAGCGTCAGGGCGATTTCAAAAGCCCGGAAGGGTTTTATAGCGTCCAGCGTAATCAGTTAAAACCAGACAGCCGTTACTACAAAGCGATTAATATTGGTTTCCCCAATGCCTATGACCGTGCGCATGGTTATGAAGGGAAATATCTGATGATCCACGGCGATTGTGTTTCCATCGGCTGCTACGCGATGACCAATCAGGGTATTGATGAGATCTTCCAGTTCGTTACTGGTGCGCTGGTGTTTGGTCAGCCGAGCGTGCAGGTGAGTATTTACCCATTCCGCATGACCGACGCCAATATGAAGCGCCATAAATATTCCAACTTTAAGGACTTCTGGGAGCAGCTGAAGCCGGGCTACGACTACTTTGAGCAAACCCGTAAGCCACCGACCGTTTCTGTGGTCAATGGCCGTTACGTGGTCAGCAAGCCGTTAAGCCACGAAGTGGTGCAGCCACAACTGGCATCAAACTACACGCTCCCCGAGGCAAAATAAGCGCCATTCGCCTGGCATAATTTTTTGCCAGGTTTCATTGCCCGTCAGCGGCTGTGTCGCAATCACCGTGACCACATCATTCGGTGTGGTCTGCGAGCTGAAGTCGATTTCCACATCCTGATCCAGCAACGTTGCCACGCCAAACGGCGCGCGGCGGGTGATCCAGTGTAAATTAGTCGAGCAATACGCCATTACATAGCGACCGTCCGAAAGCAGCATGTTGAAAACGCCCTTCGCCCGCAGTTCATCCGCCAGTGAGGCGATATATTTAAACACTGCCGCCATGTTGCCCGGCGTGCGCGGGTAACGCTGCGTTAATTTATGCAGGAGCCAGCAAAAGGCTTTTTCGCTGTCGGTTTCACCGACCGGGCGGAAGTTGCCGGTTTCCAGTGATTTGTAGCCCGTCAGTTGCCCGTTATGGGCATAAGTCCAGTTACGCCCCCATAACTCGCGGGTAAACGGGTGAGTATTTTCCAGCGCCACCTCGCCCCGATTAGCCTGGCGAATATGAGCCACCACCGAACAGGATTTTATCGGGTAGTCCTGGACAAGTTTGGCGATGGGGGAATTAAAGCTGGGTTGTGGATCTTTAAATGTGCGACAGCCTTTACCTTCGTAAAAGGTAATGCCCCAGCCATCTTTATGTGGCCCGGTTCCACCACCACGCTGTACAAGCCCGGTGAAACTAAAGCAGATATCGGTAGGGACGTTGGCGCTCATCCCGAGCAATTCGCACATGGGTAACCTCCACAACAGCGGGAGCGCATGGCCCCCGGCGAAGATTGATTTAAGAATTTTCAGGTCGGATGCGGCGTGAACGCATTATTCGGCCTACGGTTCGCGTACAGATTTGTAGGCATGATAAGACGCGTCAGCGTCGCATCAGGCATCAGCGCACAAATGCCGGATGCGGCGTAAACGTCTTATCCGGCCTACGCCAGACTTACTTAACCATCTCTTTTTCAATCAACTGGATCAGGATATGGATCACTTTAATGTGAATCTCCTGAATGCGGTCGGCATAACCAAAGTGCGGTACGCGAATTTCGATATCCGCCGTGCCAGCCATTTTGCCGCCGTCTTTACCGGTCAGGGTGATCACTTTCATCCCCTTCTCACGCGCCGCTGCGATCGCTTTGATCACGTTTGCAGAGTTACCGGAGGTGGAGATCCCCAGCAGTACATCGCCTTCGCGACCTACCGCTTCAACGTAGCGGGAGAAAATATCATTGAAACCGAAATCATTACCGACGCAGGAAATATGACTAACGTCAGAAATAGCAATCGCCGGGTAGCCCGGACGGTTTTCACGGTAGCGACCGGTCAACTCTTCGGCAAAGTGCATAGCGTCGCAATGGGAACCGCCGTTGCCGCAGGAAAGCACTTTGCCACCGGCTTTAAAGCTGTCTGCTAACAGGACCGCCGCGCGCTGAATGGCGTGAATATTGGCGTCATCTTTTAAAAAGTTAGCCAGCGTTTCCGCCGCTTCGTTCAGTTCGTTACGAATAAGATCCTGGTACATGAGGATATCCTTCAGCATAAATGTAATAGACAAAATGCAGTGTACCGGATACCGCCAAAAGCGAGAAGTACGGGCAGGTGCTATGACCAGGACTTTTTGACCTGAAGTGCGGATAAAAACAGCAACAATGTGAGCTTTGTTGTAATTATATTGTAAACACATTGCTAAATATTTTTACATCCACTACAACCATATCATCACAAGTGGTCAGACCTCCTACAAGTAAGGGGCTTTTCGTTATGATGATTTTGAGTATTCTCGCTACGGTTGTCCTGCTCGGCGCGTTGTTCTATCACCGCGTGAGCTTATTTATCAGCAGTCTGATTTTGCTCGCCTGGACAGCCGCCCTCGGCGTTGCTGGTCTGTGGTCGGCGTGGGTACTGGTGCCTCTGGCCATTATCCTCGTGCCATTTAACTTTGCGCCTATGCGTAAGTCGATGATTTCCGCGCCGGTATTTCGCGGTTTCCGTAAGGTGATGCCGCCGATGTCGCGCACTGAGAAAGAAGCGATTGATGCGGGCACCACCTGGTGGGAGGGCGACTTGTTCCAGGGCAAGCCGGACTGGAAAAAGCTGCATAACTATCCGCAGCCGCGCCTGACCGCCGAAGAGCAAGCGTTTCTCGACGGCCCGGTAGAAGAAGCCTGCCGGATGGCGAATGATTTCCAGATCACCCATGAGCTGGCGGATCTGCCGCCGGAGTTGTGGGCGTACCTTAAAGAGCATCGTTTCTTCGCGATGATCATCAAAAAAGAGTACGGCGGGCTGGAGTTCTCGGCTTATGCCCAGTCTCGCGTGCTGCAAAAACTCTCCGGCGTGAGCGGGATCCTGGCGATTACCGTCGGCGTGCCAAACTCATTAGGCCCGGGCGAACTGTTGCAACATTACGGCACTGACGAGCAGAAAGATCACTATCTGCCGCGTCTGGCGCGTGGTCAGGAGATCCCCTGCTTTGCACTGACCAGCCCGGAAGCGGGTTCCGATGCGGGCGCGATTCCGGACACCGGGATTGTCTGCATGGGCGAATGGCAGGGCCAGCAGGTGCTGGGGATGCGTCTGACCTGGAACAAACGCTACATTACGCTGGCACCGATTGCGACCGTGCTTGGGCTGGCGTTTAAACTCTCCGACCCGGAAAAATTACTCGGCGGTGCAGAAGATTTAGGCATTACCTGTGCGCTGATCCCAACCACCACGCCGGGCGTGGAAATTGGTCGTCGCCACTTCCCGCTGAACGTACCGTTCCAGAACGGACCGACGCGCGGTAAAGATGTCTTCGTGCCGATCGATTACATCATCGGCGGGCCGAAAATGGCCGGGCAAGGCTGGCGGATGCTGGTGGAGTGCCTCTCGGTAGGCCGCGGCATCACCCTGCCTTCCAACTCAACCGGCGGCGTGAAATCGGTAGCGCTGGCAACCGGCGCGTATGCTCACATTCGCCGTCAGTTCAAAATCTCTATTGGTAAGATGGAAGGGATTGAAGAGCCGCTGGCGCGTATTGCCGGTAATGCCTACGTGATGGATGCTGCGGCATCGCTGATTACCTACGGCATTATGCTCGGCGAAAAACCTGCCGTGCTGTCGGCTATCGTTAAGTATCACTGTACCCACCGCGGGCAGCAGTCGATTATTGATGCGATGGATATTACCGGCGGTAAAGGCATTATGCTCGGGCAAAGCAACTTCCTGGCGCGTGCTTACCAGGGCGCACCGATTGCCATCACCGTTGAAGGGGCTAACATTCTGACCCGCAGCATGATGATCTTCGGACAAGGAGCGATTCGTTGCCATCCGTACGTGCTGGAAGAGATGGAAGCGGCGAAGAACAATGACGTCAACGCGTTCGATAAACTGTTGTTCAAACATATCGGTCACGTCGGTAGCAACAAAGTTCGCAGCTTCTGGCTGGGCCTGACGCGCGGTTTAACCAGCAGCACGCCAACCGGCGATGCCACTAAACGCTACTATCAGCACCTGAACCGCCTGAGCGCCAACCTCGCCCTGCTTTCTGATGTCTCGATGGCTGTGCTGGGCGGCAGCCTGAAACGTCGCGAGCGCATCTCGGCCCGTCTGGGGGATATTTTAAGCCAGCTCTACCTCGCCTCTGCCGTGCTGAAGCGTTATGACGACGAAGGCCGTAATGAAGCCGACCTGCCGCTGGTGCACTGGGGCGTACAAGATGCGCTGTATCAGGCTGAACAGGCGATGGATGATTTACTGCAAAACTTCCCGAACCGCGTGGTTGCCGGGCTGCTGAATGTGGTGATCTTCCCGACCGGACGTCATTATCTGGCACCTTCTGACAAGCTGGATCATAAAGTGGCGAAGATTTTACAAGTGCCGAACGCCACCCGTTCCCGCATTGGTCGCGGTCAGTACCTGACGCCGAGCGAGCATAATCCGGTTGGCTTGCTGGAAGAGGCGCTGGTGGATGTGATTGCCGCCGACCCAATTCATCAGCGGATCTGTAAAGAGCTGGGTAAAAACCTGCCGTTTACCCGTCTGGATGAACTGGCGCACAACGCGCTGGTGAAGGGGCTGATTGATAAAGATGAAGCCGCTATTCTGGTGAAAGCTGAAGAAAGCCGTCTGCGCAGTATTAACGTTGATGACTTTGATCCGGAAGAGCTGGCGACGAAGCCGGTAAAGTTGCCGGAGAAAGTGCGGAAAGTTGAAGCCGCGTAAATGAATAACGGAGCCGAAAGGCTCCGTTTCTTTATCCGCTAATTATTTAAAATTAAAGCCATCCGGATGGTTTTCCAGGCTGCCGGTCAACGCCGCGAACAACACCGTTTTACCATCAATCGAAAGCGCATCGTTCACATTCAGCCAGGTGAGTTTCTCTTGCGACGTTTTCTCATCAATAGTCGAGAACAGCCCCGTCATCTGATTAGATTTCTCGGACCACATCACAGCGATACGTTGCGAGCCACAGTCATGCGGTTTGCACGCGCTCATCACCTGATACGTCTCATCTCCCAACGTTACGGTTTGTGCGGGAGTATAAGTACCGCCTTTCATCACCCAGGCAGGCAGCTTATGCCCTTGTACCATCTGATTAAATGCAGCTTTGGTGGTTTCGCCCTTTGCAAGGCTGCTAATGGTTAAATCATCCTGCGCCATTGCACTGGTGGCGATGACCAGAGCGGCGACTGTCGTTATTGCCTTAAACATCATTCCTCCCGAGCTTATCCTGCCCATGTTATTAACCTCCTAAAGCCTGGCGATAACACGATAATTTGCAAATCAGATATTTCCAATATCAGCATTTGTTATCAATTTATTCTGCGCTAAGGCAACTGCCTGATAAGGTGTTAAAGTTATAAAACCCTTCGCATAAAGGAGTTGTACACCGTGCCTGGTTTGAAGATTACGCTTTTGCAGCAACCACTGGTGTGGATGGATGGTCCTGCCAACCTGCGTCATTTTGATCGTCAACTGGAAGGTATTACCGGGCGCGATGTGATCGTTCTACCGGAGATGTTTACCAGCGGCTTTGCCATGGAAGCGGCAGCTTCGTCGCTAGCACAAGATGACGTAGTGAACTGGATGACAGCTAAGGCGCAGCAGTGCAATGCGCTGATTGCAGGCAGTGTTGCATTACAAACGGAGTCTGGTTCGGTTAACCGCTTTTTGCTGGTTGAGCCGGGCGGCACGGTACATTTTTATGATAAGCGTCATCTGTTCCGCATGGCAGATGAGCATCTACATTATAAAGCGGGCAATGCGCGAGTGATTGTGGAATGGCGCGGCTGGCGTATTTTGCCGCTGGTGTGCTACGACTTACGTTTTCCTGTGTGGTCGCGCAATCTCAACGATTATGACCTCGCCCTGTACGTCGCCAACTGGCCTGCTCCGCGCTCTCTGCACTGGCAGGCATTGCTGACGGCCCGCGCGATTGAGAATCAGGCGTATGTGGCGGGATGCAATCGCGTCGGCAGCGATGGCAACGGCTGCCATTATCGCGGTGACAGCCGGGTGATTAATCCACAAGGCGAGATTATCGCTACTGCCGACGCGCATCAGGCAACGCGCATTGATGCGGAGCTGTCGATGATGGCATTGCGGGAATATAGAGAAAAGTTTCCGGCATGGCAGGATGCGGATGAGTTTAGGTTGCGGTGAGTGGGGGTTGTGTTTAGGGCTGGGGAGAGTCGGGGAAGACTACGAAAGCCCGCTCTCCTGCGACCACTTTTATCATAGGAGTGTGGAAGTGCTTTTCCATCAATCGCGATGACGTCTTTGTCATTTGATGAATGGCAGTCACGCATCCAGTTAATAAAGCACTCGTGAAATTTTGCAGGACTGATACAGGATACAACTCTGGCAATGGCATCCGGTGGCAGGCCGTCCACTTCCAGCGTGAAACGTAATCCGGTTGACATAGCAACCTCCGGGGTTAAGGAAAAACAGACAGTTCGCTGTTAAAGCGGCTGTGACAGTACAGTGTTACGCTTGCGTTCAGGCACGCTACCGCCGAAGTTTCCGGCAGCCGCCATCTCCCGTGAACGTAACCCCTTACTGACAACCTTTCTTTCTACGGCGTAATACAAAAACAGCATCCGGCCTGATAGCCGGATGCTGTTGGCTTAACTTATGCTTCCAGCGGTGCGCGCCAGTCGTCGGCACCGGAGGTGCCAGATTTGACGTGTTCCCATTCAATTTTGCGGTAGGCCAGTGAAACTTCGAGCAACTGGGTGAACTCGCGTTTCGCCGGGTCCTGGCAATGCGGCATATGCAGTTTCATATCGACAATCGTCGAATCAGTCAGGCGGGTAGTGAAATAATGCTCCTGTTTGCCTTCCACAGAGGTACGCCACCAGTGAAGTTCAGTGGTTGGCAGCATTTCGCCGGAGGCCAGTGCGTTGTACATCAGCGGAACCGCTTTGTTCAGCGCCACGGTAAAAATGAAAGGCTTGTGAGCACGCTGACCCGCAGGCTGACCGGACTGAGGATCGGTCGGGACAGTAACGTTATGCAGGAATTCCTGCACCAGCATCTCGTCTTCGTGCCCCTGCACATAGATGTTGCCGACAGAATCAGCGGTAAATGCACCTGCAGTAATATTTCCCTGGGTCTGACCAGTGATGGAGATATAACACGGTGTTGGCATTTGTAAACTCCTTGTTAACGTGGTTAATTACTACTTACAATGACCTGCCGTTAATCCCAGACAGGCAGATGCAGCTCACTTCACGGAACCGCATCATTTTCAGTATTTTTTACATACAAACCGAGCTAGAATTTACGGTTGTCGTAAAAACTATTTTTAAAATCATTAAATCTCTTATTCAGCAATAACTTAATAATATATATCTGGATAACCATACCCAACTGTTCAAAGTCCGTATTGCCTCCATAAAATGGCCAAAGCTGAATCATGAATAAATATTGTATTTATCCTTTCTGAATTATCATTTTGATAATTTTTGAGATATTCCTTAAAAACACCCACTTAATCAATCACAAAACAAATATATAAACAAGCAATCATTAGATTAGCTTATGTTTAATAAAATTATTATATAATTCAATAAGATGCATAAAAAACTCTATATTTAAATTATTGCCATAATACACCTGACGCGAATTGCACAGGTTCATACAATCTATTTAACGCTTGCAGAATACCCCTCTTTACGATCGATAAAAAGTCCTTTTCTTATTTATTTTGAAGCGTAAAATGCGGGGTGATGAAGGAGTGGTGATTTTATTTTCACCGCCATCAAGGCGGCATTTCCGATATTTTTTGCGGTACGAATATGCCGTGTTCATGGCCTGTACGAGATAACATGACGGATCACTTTTATGAGCAAAAAATTTGAAGGCAGCGTCGCGCCTCGCGAGCGTATTAATATATCGTATGTCCCAAAAACAGATGGCCAGACGGCTGAAGTGGAACTTCCGCTTAACATGCTCGTTGTCGGCGATACCGGAAATACGCAGGAAACATCCTCACTGGATGAACGTCAGGCAGTTTCCGTTAACAAGCACAATTTCGGTGCAGTGATGGCTGAAGCAGCCATTGGCCTCAATTTTACTGTCCCCGCCACCCTGAAGGGAAGCACAACAGACGATGAACTGAATGTGGCGCTGAATATCAAATCACTGGATGATTTTTCACCAGATAGCGTGGCCCGGCAGGTTCCGGAAGTGAATAAATTGCTGGAACTGCGTGAAGCACTGACTGCACTGAAGGGGCCGATGGGTAACCTTCCGGCATTCCGTACCCAGCTCCAGGCATTGCTGGAAAATGAAGAGTCCCGCGAGCAGTTGCTCAAAGAAATCGGTCTGGTGAGCAATAAATAACCACCACTATTTCATTAAACAGGGTTATCCAGGCATGACGGCACACAAAAATATCTCCGGGACATACCACCTCTCTGTTGCAGACATTCTGCAGGTGGTTTACCAGGTATGTTTCAGCCCGTCCGTTGAAATCAACCAGGATGGTGTGGCTGCGCTGATTACAACACTGGATCGCCGTATCAGTGATCTATTGGATGAGATTATCCATTTTTGTGAGTTTCAGCAGAGCGCGTCGCACTGGCAGCGCGTACTTCACTGACGGCGAAAAGCCGGTTTCAGAAACACAGCTAAAACAGAAGGATTTTCAGTATGTCTTTACAGGAAGAGGAACTCGTATCCAGTCATGCCGGGCAGCCTGAGCAGGCATCGTCGCTGCTTGATCAAATCATGGCACAGACCCGTATTCAGCCCGGTTCGGAAGGTTATGACGTTGCCCGCCAGGGTGTGACAGCCTTTATTGCCAGCATCCTGCAATCCACTGCATCTGCCGAACCGGTCAATAAACTGGCCGTGGACAGCATGATTGCAGATATTGATGAACGCATCAGCCGCCAGATGGATGTCATCATCCATGCGCCTGCCTTTCAGCAGGTCGAGTCGTTCTGGCGCTCACTGAAAACCATGGTGGATCGCGTTGATTTCCGTGAAAACATCAAGGTCAACGTGCTTCATGTCACCAAGCAGGAACTTCTGGAAGACTTTGAGTTTGCGCCAGAAATTATTCAGTCCGGATTTTATAAGCACGTTTATTCGTCCGGTTTCGGACAGTTTGGCGGTGAACCCATCGCTGCCGTGCTGGGCGCTTATGAGTTCAAAAATACCGCGCCTGACATGAAACTGCTGCAATACGTCAGTGCCGTGGGCGCAATGGCGCACGCACCGTTCCTGTCCTCCGTTTCCCCGGAGTTTATGGGGCTGAACTCGTGGACCGAACTGCCTAATATCAAAGATCTTTATGCCATCTTTGAAGGTCCGGCCTACACCAAATGGCGCGCCCTGCGTGACTCGGAAGATTCGCGCTATTTAGGGCTTACGGCACCCCGCTTCCTGCTTCGCCAGCCCTATTCACCAACAGATAACCCTGTTAAGAACTTTAACTATTACGAAGATGTCAGCCAGAACCACGAAGATTATCTGTGGGGTAATACGGCCTGGATGCTGGCATGCAATATCGCAGACAGTTTTGCCAAATACCGCTGGTGTCCAAACATTATCGGTCCGCAAAGCGGCGGCGCAGTGAAAGATCTGCCGGTGCATCTGTTCGAAACGATGGGGCAGATTCAGGCCAAAATCCCAACCGAGGTGCTGGTCACCGATCGCCGCGAATTTGAACTGGCTGAAGAGGGTTTTATCACCCTTACCATGCGTAAAGACTCTGATAATGCAGCCTTTTTCTCTGCAAACTCGGTACAAAAACCGAAGCACTTTCCGGGAAAAGATGCAGAAACCAACTATAAGCTGGGTACGCAGCTTCCTTATCTCTTCATCATCAATCGGTTAGCGCACTACATCAAGGTGTTGCAGCGTGAACAACTGGGGTCATGGAAAGAAAGGAGCGACTTAGAAAGAGAGCTTAATACCTGGATCCGTCAGTATGTTGCCGACCAGGAAAACCCGCCTGCAGGCGTGCGCAGCCGCAAACCTCTGCGCGCTGTCAAAGTTGAGGTTATGGATGTAGAAGGCGAACCCGGCTGGTACCAGGTTGCGCTAAGCGTGAGACCTCATTTTAAATTTATGGGGGCAAATTTTGAGCTTTCCCTGGTTGGCCGGTTAGACAGGGAGTAACACACCATGATACCGGATCGGGAAAGAACCACAGGTTCTCTTTTTGAGCGTATGGAAGCCTCTTCGGCCAGAAACCGGCAGGGAGGCAGTATTCATTCGCTCAGGCAATCCATTCGCCAGAACCTACGAAACATTCTTAATAACCGGTCCGGTAGTTGCCGGGGTGCGCCTGAGCTGGGCATTGATGAACCGGAAGGGGCTGAAAACTTCCGCGAATCCATGAGTCGGGCCATCGAGCAATGTATAGAACGCTATGAACCCCGGATCTCACACGCTGAAGTGCAGGCAGTGGTTTCATCCGCCTCCAGCCCGCTGGATATGACGTTTCATATTACAGCCTGGGTGACATTTAACGAAACGCATGAGGTGCTTGAATTTGATATGGCACCGAATGGCAGCCAGCATTACCGGGTGGACTGACAAATGGAATTTGAAGAACGCTATTTTCGGGAAGAACTCGATTACCTGCGCCAGCTTAGCAAGCTGCTGGCAACGGAAAAACCCCATCTGGCGGGCTTCCTGGCCGAAAAAGATGCGGATCCGGATATTGAACGCCTGCTGGAAGGGGTGGCTTTTCTTACCGGCAATCTCCGCCAGAAAATTGAGGATGAATTCCCAGAACTGACGCACGGGCTTATTAAGATGCTATGGCCTAATTACCTGCGTCCGGTTCCGGCAATGACCCTTATTGAATATACGCCGGATATGGATAAGTCTTCTGTACCGGTGTTAATCCCCCGTAATGAGCAGTTTACAACCAACGCCGGGGAAATCAGAGTTGATGAAGTGCTGCCCTCTGATGCTAAAAAGGAGGAGCCGCCTCCCTGTACCTTCACCCTCTGCCGGGATATCTGGCTGCTGCCCGTTCGCCTGGAGCAGATTGAAAACCGCAGTACGACCCGTAATGGTGTTATCAACATCACCTTTTCGGTCGCACCGGGAACGGACTTCCGCACGCTGGATCTGAACAAACTTCGCTTCTGGCTCGGCAATGACGACAACTATACCCGTGACCAGCTTTATTTATGGTTCTGCGAATACTTGCAGGGTGCCGACCTGACTATGGGTGAACAGCATATTCGCCTGCCTGAGTTTATGCTAAAAGCTGTCGGTTTTGAGCCGCAGGATGCCATGCTGCCCTGGCCGAAAAACGTCCACAGCGGCTACCGGATCCTTCAGGAGTATTTCTGTTACCCCGATGCGTTTCTCTTTTTTGATCTTTGTGGTTGTCCGGCTTTGCCTGACGGATTGCAGGCGGAATTCTTTACCCTGCAACTGCGTTTTTCGCGCCCTTTGCCCGTGGACATCCGGCTGCGCCGCGATTCCCTGCGCCTGTATTGCGCACCTGCCATTAATTTATTTATCCACCATGCAGAAGCCATCACGCTGGACAACCGGCGGGCAGACTATCCGCTGGTTCCCAGCCGCCATTACCCACAACATTACGATGTATTTTCCGTTAACAGTGTGGTGAGCCAGGTCCAGGATATGTTCAGGAAAAAAGATCTGGGGCGTCCTGTTTCGACGCAGGCCGCGCGCCAGTGGCCAGCCTTTGAAAGTTTCAGCCATCAGATGGAATACAGCCGGAAGCGGGAAGTGGTGTACTGGCATCACCGGACCAAAACATCCCTGTTCCATCGCGGCTTTGATCATACCCTTGCCTTTATACATGCTGATGGCAGTTATCCGTCAGACGAATCTCTGCTCAGTAATGAAGTGGTTTCGGTATCGCTGACCTGTACCAACCGTGAGCTTCCGTCACAAATTCGTTCCGGCGATATCACCGGCACAACCGGTAAAAATGCGGCTGTTGCTTCCTTTCGCAACATTACCCGCCCGACGCAACCACTCTGGCCGGTCATTGATGGCAGCCTGCACTGGTCCCTGCTCTCCGCCATGAACCTGAATTATCTGTCATTACTGGATACGGACGCGCTGAAGCAGGTCATCGCCAACTTTGATCGCCACGCAATCCATCATCCGCAGACGGCACGGCTGTCACAACAAAAGCTGGATGCCATTGAGCGTCTGGAGACCCGCCCCGTTGATCGCCTGTTTACGGGTATTCCCGTCCGGGGGCTGGCCTCCACGCTGTATCTGCACCCGGAGCCGTTTGTCTGTGAAGGGGAAATGTATCTGCTCGGTACGGTGCTTTCGCATTTTCTGTCGCTGTACGCCAGCGTTAACTCATTCCACATGCTGACCGTTGTGAACACAGAAAGCCAGGAGACATGGAAATGGACGGAAAGAATCGGGCAGCATCCTCTTATCTGAGTCCGGGAAATCCCCCGGCAGATAAAGAGCAGAATGATCCGCTGGCACAGGTTTTCCATAATGCCTGCTCTTACAATTTTTTTGCGATGGCGGAGCTGTTGCACCGCCTGGCAAAGGGTGAAAAGGGGACGCCAGAATTATCCCTGCGCGACGATCCGGCACAGGAAACCCTGCGTTTCAGCGCCGATGCCAGCCTTGCCTTCCCGTGCAGTGATATCAGTGCGCTGAAACGGGATACGTCAGGGGCATTCAGGATGACCACCACCTTTATGGGGTTACAGGGGAGCCAGTCGCCTCTCCCCGGTTATTACCTCGATCACCTGGCCTGGAAAGCGGTACATGAACAAAGTCCGGTACCCGGCTTGATTTATTGCAGGGTTTTGCCGCCCTGTTTCAGTCCCTGAACAGACAGGATCGCGATGCGATTCTGGGCGTCACGTTCACCCGCCGTGCCCATGAAAATGATGACTGGCGAACAGAGTTGAATGCTTTCTGGCAGACATGGGTGGATCGAATGAATCTGGCGTTGCCGGATCTGATGGTCGCTCAGACTCACACCCGCGCGTCTTTATTCAGTTTTTCCCGCCAGATGCAGGGAAGCCGTGAACCGCTGGTGTCACTGCTTGAGGGTCTGCTTGATGGCGAAAATATGAACGTGATGCTGCGTGGTGTCTATCTCACCTCTTCGCTTCAGCGTGGACAGATGGATGATATATTCACCCAGTCTGCCGCCCGCCAGTACCGGCTGGGCAATAACCCACTGGCGTCCTGGCCCCTGGTGGACACCGCGCCTTATTTCACCCGCAGCCTGTTCCCGCAGGCATTACTCGCAGAGCCTAATCTGGCAACAGAGAGCCGCGCCTGGCTGATACGTTCCCGTCGCCGCCTGACGGTTTTCTCTGCCACAGGCGGCGTGGCAGCACTGCTGCTCATCACCGGCTGGCATCACTATTACAACGGTAACTATCAGTCCGGCATCACCGTGCTTAAGCAGGCCAAAGCCTTTATGGACGTGCCGCCTCCGCAGGGGGAAGATGACTTTGGCAACCTGCAACTGCCGCTCCTGAACCCGGTACGCGATGCCACACTGGCCTATGGCGACTGGGGCGACCGCAGCCGTCTGGCCGATATGGGACTGTACCAGGGACGACGTATCGGGCCTTATGTGGAACAGACCTATCTGCAACTGCTGGAGCAACGTTACCTGCCCTCGCTGTTTAACGGGCTGGTCAAAGCGATGAACGCCGCGCCGCCGGAGAGTGAAGAAAAACTCGCGGTGCTGCGCGTGATGCGAATGCTGGAGGACAAAAGCGGACGTAACAATCAGGTGGTGAAGCAGTATATGGCAAAACGCTGGAGCGAAAAGTTCCACGGTCAGCGCGATATCCAGGCACAACTGATGTCCCATCTTGACTACGCGCTGGCTCATACTGACTGGCACGCAGAGCGTCAGGCGGGCGACGGTGACGCCATCAGCCGCTGGACGCCATATGACAAGCCCGTGGTATCAGCACAGAAAGAACTGAGCAAACTGCCTGTCTACCAGCGGGTTTACCAGAGCCTGAAAACGCGGGCGCTGGGCGTTCTTCCTGCCGACCTCAATCTGCGTGACCAGGTAGGGCCAACCTTTGACCAGGTGTTTACATCTGCCGATGACAACAAACTGGTTGTTCCACAGTTTCTTACCCGTTACGGCCTGCAAAGCTATTTTGTAAAACAGCGCGATGAACTGGTTGAACTGACGGCGATGGATTCCTGGGTATCAGCAACTCACCGAGTTGCACCGCTACCTGCTGGCAATCCAGAACGCGCCTGTACCAGGGAAATCGGCGCTGAAAGCCGTGCAGTTACGGCTTGATCAGAACAGCAGCGATCCGATATTCGCCACCCGCCAGATGGCAAAAACGCTGCCTGCTCCGCTCAACCGCTGGGTTGGCAGACTGACTGACCAGGCCTGGCATGTGGTGATGGTGGAGGCTGTTCATTATATGGAAGTGGACTGGCGCGACAGCGTGGTGAAACCGTTTAACGAGCAACTGGCAAATAACTATCCGTTTAATCCGCGTTCTGCACAGGATGCCTCACTGGATGCCTTCGAACGCTTCTTTAAACCGGATGGCATACTGGATACCTTCTACCAGCAGAACCTGAAGCTGTTTATCGATAATGACCTGAGTCTGGAGGATGGCGATAACAACGTCATTATTCGCGAAGATATTATTGCGCAACTGGAAACTGCGCAGAAAATCCGTGACATCTTCTTCAGCAAACAGAACGGTCTGGGAACATCCTTTGCCGTGGAAACGGTATCGCTTTCAGGCAATAAACGCCGCAGTGTACTGAACCTTGACGGTCAGTTAGTCGATTACAGCCAGGGCCGTAACTATACCGCCCATCTGGTCTGGCCTAACAACATGCGCGAAGGCAACGAAAGTAAGCTGACGCTCATCGGCACCAGCGGCAACGCGCCGCGCAGTATCAGCTTCAGCGGGCCGTGGGCGCAGTTCCGCCTGTTCGGGGCCGGACAACTGACCGGAGTACAGGATGGCAACTTTACCGTGCGCTTTAGCGTGGACGGTGGCGCGATGACCTACCGTGTGCATACCGACACGGAAGATAACCCGTTCAGCGGTGGGTTGTTCAGCCAGTTTGGTCTGTCAGACACACTGTACTGAGGAGGCAGGGATGAATAGTAACGTACTGACACAAACTATCGTTACCGGCAGTGACCCGCGCGGGCTGCCGGAATTCAGCGCCATCCGCGAGGAAATAAACAAAGCCAGCCACCCGTCACAGCCTGAGCTGAACTGGAAACTGGTGGAGTCGCTGGCGCTGGCGATTTTTAAAGCCAACGGTGTGGATTTACACACCGCCACCTACTATACGCTTGCCCGGACACGGACACAGGGACTGGCGGGATTCTGCGAAGGTGCGGAACTGCTGGCGGCAATGGTAAGCCACGACTGGGATAAGTTCTGGCCGCAGGGCGGCCCGGCGCGTACTGAAATGCTGGACTGGTTTAACTCCCGAACCGGCAATATTCTGCGTCAGCAAATCTCCTTTGCGGAATCCGACCTACCACTGATCTACCGCACAGAGCGGGCATTGCAGCTTATCTGCGATAAGCTCCAGCAGGTGGAACTGAAGCGCGTTCCGCGCGTGGAGAATCTGCTCTATTTTATGCAGAACACGCGTAAACGGCTTGAACCCCAGCTGAAGAGTAACACTGAGAACGCCGCACAGACCACGGTCAGAACGCTGATTTATGCCCCGGAAACACAGGCATCTTCCACACCAGAAGCGGTAGTGCCTCCCCTGCCCGGCCTGCCTGAGATGAAAGTGGAAGTGCGCAGTCTGACAGAGAATCCCCCACAGGCCAGTGTGATAAAGCAAGGCAGTACGGTAAGAGGGTTTATCGCAGGGATCGCCTGTTCAGTGGCTGTCGCCTCAGCATTGTGGTGGTGGCAGGTCTATCCGGTGCAGCAGCAACTGTTACAGGTTAACGACACCGCTCAGGGCGCAGCAACGGTGTGGATGGCCTCACCTGAACTCGAAAACTATGAGCGCAGGCTGCAACAACTTCTTGATACCTCCCCGGTACAGCCGCTGGAAACCGGGATGCAGATGATGCGTGTTGCCGACAGTCGCTGGCCGGAAAGCCTGCAACAGCAACAGGCCTCGACACAATGGAATGAGGCACTCAAAACCCGCGCACAGAGTAGCCCGCAGTTGCGTGGCTGGTTGCAGACCCGCCAGGACTTACATGCTTTTGCAGATCTAGTGATGCAGCGCGAGAAAGAGGGACTAACCCTTTCCTATATCAAAAATGTCATCTGGCAGGCGGAGCGGGGACTGGGGCAGGAAACACCCGTTGAGTCTCTGTTGACGCAGTACCATGATGCCCGTGCGCAGAAGCAGAATACAGATGCGCTGGAAAAACAAATTAATGAGCGACTCGAAGGCGTGTTAAGCCGCTGGCTGCTGCTGAAGAATAACGTCATGCCAGAGGCGGCAACCGGTACCACGGCCGAAAAATAATTATTTAATTAAAGGAGATTATCATGGCAAATATAAGTTATTTATCTTTGAGTGGAGAGACACAAGGGCTAATTTCAGCAGGTTGCTCAACGCTTGATTCTGTCGGAAACAAAGCGCAGCCAGAACATAAAGATCAGATCATGGTTTATGCGTTAATGCATTCCATCTCAAGAAGTCAAAATGTCAATCATCATGAATTAATTATCACCAAACCGGTTGATAAATCCTCACCATTGCTGGCAAAAGCACTTAGTGACAATGAAAAAATGGCAATATGTGAATTTATACTCTACCGAACCAGTAAAGCGGGTATTTACCAGCCTTATTATAAAATAAATCTGTCAAAAGCCCGAATATCAAGTATTGATTTTGTCACACCGCATGCTGTCCTGGAAAAAGAACTAGAACCACAGGAGAGAATTGCCTTTATTTATGAAGATATTTCCTGGGAGCATACGTTAGCCGGTACGAATGCAATGAGTAAATGGCAGGATCGTGTACAGTAACTTACTGTAATAACATAATAAATTACTATTACGGAGAGATAAAATGGCTGGTTTAAGGAATAACAACAACACACAGAATGCACAGTGGGCTGATTATGTGGGTGACATTCTTCGGGGGGCTCAGCCGATAAACCAGCTAGTACCTCAGCACCCTTATCTTAACGACGTCCCACTCATTGATGAGTTAAGGCATCAGAACACTCATCATGTTATTCTCTTGACACTTGATGTTGCAAAAAAAATACTCAGCCCAATAACATCATTTGATTACATTCATTTTATCACTACACATCCTTCAGGTATAAAAGATACACTCGCCTGGTTAGTTAACGCGAGTAAATTAATGACTGAGTTTGATGACAATGGGAAAATTATATTTAACCTTAATGCCTTAAAGTATACAAAAGCAAGTTACTTTGAAATACTTGGAGAGAAATATATAAAAATCACAACATCCAGCCCCTGGCTTTTAGAAAAGCTCGGTAAATATATTTTCTCTTCACGAGCGCCTCAAGTTCTGGAACTCGCTATTGGCTGGCGAGGAGCTTTATCTGAATCAATAAAAGGAGTTAAGTTCTGTATCTGGTTTTCAGTAGCCTGGAGAACCATAGAATTTATTATGAGTTCAGAGCGAGATCTGGTTAATTTTCTTGGCGATTTTTCAATGGATGTGGCCAAAGCAGTTATAGCCGGTGGTGTTGCAACCGCTATTGGAAGCCTGGCTTCTTTTGCCTGTGTTAGCTTTGGCTTTCCAGTAATTCTTGTCGGAGGAGCAATTTTACTGACAGGGATAGTGTGTACAGTTGTTTTAAATGAAATCGATGCTCAATGCCATTTATCAGAAAAATTAAAATATGCAATTAGAGATGGACTAAAACGGCAACAGGAACTTGATAAATGGAAAAGGGAAAACATGACTCCATTTATGTATGTTCTTAACACTCCACCCGTGATATGAGGATTAACCATGCGTTTACATGTTAAATTAAAAGAGTTTCTTTCGATGTTTTTTATGGCCATATTATTTTTCCCTGCATTCAATGCTTCTTTGTTTTTTACCGGAGTTAAACCTCTATATTCAATAATAAAATGCTCCACGGAAATATTTTATGATTGGAGAATGTTGATTCTGTGCTTTGGTTTCATGTCGTTTTCCTTTTTAAATGTTCATGTAATTTTACTTACGATAATAAAATCATTCTTAATCAAAAAAACGAAGGTAGTCAATTTCGCCACAGACATAACAATACAGCTAACTCTTATATTTTTACTAATAGCTATCGTAATAGCACCTTTAATAGCTCCTTTTGTCACAGGATATGTCAATGCTAATTATCACCCCTGCGGTAATAATACGGGAATTTTCCCAGGAGCAATCTATATTAAAAATGGCATGAAATGTAATAATGAATATATTTCTCGCAAGGAAGATTCAGTAGTTAAATAATTAAATATTCTAAAACAAACAGTTTTTAACTCCGGATTCCATGTCCTTTCTTGCACTGTCTTTGTCAAGAAAAATTTCTTATGCAAAGAATTTTGTATTATTTCCGCCAGAAATTCCTGGCGGCAGATATAATTTATTATTGATAGCGGTTAACCAAATCTTTTACCATCGCTTTATAGGTCTTTTGCTTAAGTTGCATGATTTGCTGCTCTGTCATATCAGTCGTACTGGCTTCATTCTTGTCGGGCAATGGTGGAAGCACTTTATATTCATAATTCACCGGCGACCAGGCAGCCCACTCACCTGTAGCTACATCCACCAGCGTGAATCGTACCAGATAGCGCAGTGACATCGTGTCAGTCAATTTTTGATTTTTATAATCTGACCAAACTATTGATTTCAATCCAGAGTCATATTTTCCTGTCTGCAACGTATCCTGGAAAACAATAATCGCTTTCTGATGCCCTTTTGCAGCCACAAAACGCAGTGCCTGCATCCAGTTCATATTCTCAGCACTGGCAACATCCTCGTTCTCATTTTTATCTTTGTTTTTGTTACAAGTCAGAGGCTTTTGCCTGTCCGGGATACCAGAGAATGTGGAAACAGTATAATATTTTCGCATCTCCTCCTGCATAATGGTTTCCGGTGCGCGGTTGCCGGATTGAACAAGTATTACAGGAGAATTAAGGGGAACGCGGAACTCATCTCCATCAAGCGCAGCTTGAATATCCTCTTCGGATACGGCCAGAGTGGTTTCATTACCGAATAAATCTTTGTCTGTCAGTTGCTGGGGAGTGTTTTTATTAATATTACTTTGTGTGACTTGAGCTTTTTTCTTCTTTTCATCAATAGAAGATTCAGAGGCACATCCTGCAAGCAGCGAGAATAATACACATATACAACAAACCCTTCTTAAATTCATAATCGGACACTCCCTCGCCTGTCATAATCATGGTAATGTTTAGCTAACGATTTTTAATTATATACTCCACTTGAATCAGAACAAACAAAAATAACAGTATATATAAATTCATTAAATCAATAGAAAAATGAAAATCATAACATTCAAATATATTTAAATTGAATGATTCGATAGTATGATTAAATATTAATGATATGGTCTACCATATGTGATTAACACATTTACAGCATAACAAAACCATAGACCGAAGAAATAGCGGGATTTAAATGCAAAAAAACCGCAAAATTAAAAATCTTGCGGTTCTCTGAACTCATTTTCATGAGTGAATTTGGCGGAACGGACGTCCGCTTGATATAAATCCGATTTTGTACGTTCCCATCAATAAAACCCGCACATATACAGTAAATCACACCATTCACCGTCCGATGTATGTTAGTCCCATCCAAAGAAAGCTTCAATTAATGGCATACCAGATGGCATACTGAAGGCATACTCAGATTTAAAGGAAGCCACCACTTATGGCCTTACTCACTGATACCAAAGCCCGTCATATCAAACCCAATGACAAACCGATTTCGCATGGTGGTGTCACTGGCCTAACACTACATCCATCTTCCACTAAAGGACGCGGAAAGTGGGTGCTACGCTACGTCAGCCCTGTAACTCAGAAACGACGTAATGCCGGTCTTGGCTCTTACCCCGAAGTCGGTATTGCTGAAGCGGCTAAACTCGCGCAAACCATGCGAGAACAATTATCGGCTGGAGATGACCCTCTTGAACTTAAAAAAGCGGAGACGACCAAAATCGTAATTCCGACTTTTGAAGAGGCTGCACGAAAAGTTCATACTGAGTTGCTTCCAGGATGGCGTAACAAAAAGCATGCCCGGCAGTGGATATCTACACTCGAACAGCATGTGTTTCCAGCTATGGGGACCGTTCCTCTTGATGCGATTACACCTGCCAATGTTGCGGATGTTTTGCGTCCTTCGTGGATGACTATCCCCGAAACCGCTGGACGGGTAAAACAACGTATTCATAAAGTAATGCAGTGGGCCTGGGCTCATGGGTTCTGCTCAGCCAATCCTGTTGATGTAGTCGACCACCTCCTTCCCCAGCAGGTCAGCGCCAGTATACGTACTGAACATCAGCCTGCTATGCCCTGGAAAGTCATACCGTTATACATCGCAAGCCGCGTTTACACTGAAGATCGTTACAACGTTACCCGAGGACTACTATTATTTGTCATACTGACAGCATGTCGTTCGGGTGAAGCTCGTGCGATGGAATGGTGCGAAATTGATTTTAAACGCCAGATCTGGACCATCCCACCAGGTCGAATGAATGATCTTACCCAGCAATAGTGGACACGCGGCTAAGTGAGTAAACTCTCAGTCAGAGGTGACTCACATGACAAAAACA